>ENA-OUPA01000004-OUPA01000004.1-human-gut-metagenome-genome-assembly--contig:-NODE-4-length-266608-cov-18.7361_pt1 | contig 266608 bp, 236 predicted proteins | sample MGYA00237939_ERZ548770 | MGnify/ENA primary metagenome ERZ548770 (study PRJEB26490, sample SAMN05356877) | human gut metagenome | biome: terrestrial biome; feature: human-associated habitat; material...
ACGTCGCTGAACTGATCAGCAACCTTGGCGGTCAGCGTGTAGACGTTGACGGTGTCTCCGTCTTCAGAAGTAACTGTGATCTTTGCGCCATCGGTCAGGTCGTAGTAATCAACGTCATCTTCAGGGGTAGCTGCCGGAGCAGTTACTACACCAGCCATCTTGGAAGCAGTGATGTCCATGGTGACCTTGCTGAGATCAGTGCCGAAGGGCAGGGTCACATCGATATTCTTGCCGCTGATCTTTGCAGCAGTCTTGTTGACCTTCAAAGCGGTGATCAGTGCGCCTGTCTCTGCTTCGCTTACGGTTACGGAAACTTTGTAGTTGGTGGTCGTCTTTGTATCTTCACTGGTTACTGTGATGGTTCCGACTTCTACATCGCCAATTTTAAGTACGCCATCAACAACTTTGAATTCAGTGTTTTCATCGATAGTTGTTTCTCCAGCTTTCACAGTTGCGCCGGTAGAAGCGGTGAAGACAGCTTTGAAAGTTTTAGGTGTAACTGCATTATAAGAAGCGGGCACTGTGAGCTTGAGCTCGGTGGTGGTGATGGAAGCTGTAACGTTCTTAGCCTCGTCGGTGAAGGTCTTCAGAACAGCCTCTTTGCAGGCTTCTTCAGATTTCACATTCAGGGTGTAGACGGTTACATGTCCCTTGTAGGGGGCTTTCTTTACAGCATCAATGGTGACGTCTGTCGCGCCCTTTTCAACTACTGCAGTCTCGTCGGCTACAACGAGCACAGGAGCTTTTCCACCTTCGGGAGTGAGCAACTTGGAAACATCGACCAAATTGGCCACAACACCTTCTCCATCCTCGTTAAAGCCATTCTCCAGTGCAACCAGCTTGCTATCTGCGCCTACACTGTAGAGTGCTGCGCCCTTGGGCAGCTCAAACATCAGGGCTACCTTTGCGTCAGCGTCATTGCACAGTGCGTAGGGCAGAGTAGCGGAAATGGTATCTTTGCTGATCTTTGCCGCATAGGTGTTCTCGGCAGTTACCTTATCAAGATCTGTTGTTTCAGAAGTGAAGGACAGGCTGGTCAGGGTCTTGCCGGTTTCGGCATCAGCCTTCTTAAAGACTACGGTGTAAGTAACTGCATCGCCTGCGTCGGAAGTTACTTTCACGCTGTGGGTTCCTTCGAACAGGTCAGTCCAGGTGATATTCTCGGTCTTCTGGGTTGCAGGAGTCAAAGCATAGACGATTTCGCCTTTGCCGTCAATATCATCTTCTGTAGAATAAGGCACTGTGAAAGTGATGGTCTTATCCTTAATGGCTGCGGTGTATTCGTCCTTGTCCTCACCCTCACCCAGCGTCAGCTTAGCGGAGGTGATGGCAGGATCATTGTTAACCGCATCGGCAGCTGTTACGGTAAGGGTGTAATAATCTACGGTCTCCTTATCAGCAGCTGTTACCTTCAGTGTTACGGGCTTACTGAAGTCGAAGCTCACGGGGCTAGTAAATTTGGTGGTATCCTGCTGACCGGCAGTAAATGTCTTATCAGTACCCGAAACAGCGATGCTGTCGACTGCAGCGGTCAGGGCGACTGTTACGTCTTTCAGATCGGTGCCCTTGGGCATCACAATGGAAATGTTTTTGCCATCGATCACGCCGGTCTCGGTATAGCCACTGGCAGTACCTGTTGCAGCGGTGATAGTGGTGTCGGTGCTGTCAGCTACCTTTACCACGATCGTGGCCTGCTCGCTTGTGGGCTGTTCAGCGACAGGTTTTTCCTTGTTGGTCAGAGCCAAGGTATACTCGCCTGCTACAAACTTATAGGACTCGCCGGACTTTACACCATTTGCATCTCCGGTGTTGATAGAAGCGCCATCCTTTGTAAGGTCAGCCTTGGAAATCGCTGTGCCGGTGGTGAACTCCAAGGGAAGCTTTTCCGCTAGGTCGGTACCTGCGGGCAGGGTAACTACATAATTACCATCATTAACGTCCTCTTTATCATCAACCAGCACCGCGGCCACGCCACCGATGGACAGCGTCTTCAGGCCTTCGGTGTAGGAGGTGATGATCGTGTAGGTCTGTGTGTTGTTATTCTGGGCAGTGGCGATAAAAGGCAAGTTCGTACCCACAGTAATAGCACCAGACTCAACCGGGTCTGTCCCGGTAGGAGCTGTCATGGTGATCTCAGCTTTTATCTCGTCCTTTGCAGCAACACTCCAAGGCAGCACAAAAGTGATGGTCTTCGCTGTGTTGTCCACAACGCCCTTGACTTCACCAATGGTGGCTTCCTTCACGGTGGTGTCGTTGCTGGCAGGAGTGGCTACTACCTCTACGGTGTAGGCATCGCTCTGCTCTTCGGTCTCGGTGTTCACCGCGTAGAAGGTGACCGTCTTGCCTGCTGCAATGTCCATAATTTCGAACGTATCAGCAACACCGGCGGCAGTTGCCTCGGTAGGCTCAACGTCTGCCTCTGTAGCATACACAACACTGTCATAGCCGCTACGAGCGTCCAGCACAACAGTAAACGTATCCTTATCTGCTGTGTAAGGCAGCGTGTCGGTATATGCTTTTCCGGAACCTGTCAGGGTTCCGTTGTCCGCTGTCAGGCTGACGATGGTACCATCCCCAACCGTTTCAGCAGCAGCACCGACAGGAATCATTGCGACGACGAGCATGAGTGCAAGGAGCGTCGCAAGTGATTTCTTCAGAAACTTGCTTTTCTTCATAATTTCAACCCTCTTAAATTTTAGATTCTCACGCGGCTTCTTTTCCACGCGAGTTGAAGTTATCTATAAACTCCAACCAGCGGAAGGAAACTCCGGCAGAAATGCTAGGGTTTTTCTTGTCATTTTGGCGGTTAGCCTTTGAGAGGGAGAGTTGGAAATTCAAGAAAAATTCAACTGTTCGTCTTTTTTCGCCGTTTTTTCTGCGAAGTGAGAAGCACATCTGCTACACAGTCGCTGATGCGGTTTTCCGCCTGTTCCATTACATGGCTATAGAGATTGGTAGTGGTGGAGACGCTGGCGTGTCCCAGGCGGCGGCTGATACTGACGCTGTCCACACCGTTGAAAAACAGGACGCTTGTCATGGTGTGTCGGAAAGCGTGAGGATTGAGATGAGGCAGGTTATGGCGGTGTGCGAAACGGTCCAGCCAATTGCCCAGCTGCGAAGGATTCATCGGTCCCCCTTTCTCTCCGGTAAAAACAAACGGGGATGGGGTCCATTCCGCGCCCAGGCGGCGTTGCTGCTGTTCCTGCCAGCAGCGGTAGCTTTCCAGCAGCTCCACCGTCTGTTCCGGAAGCTTGATGCTCCGAATGGAACCTTTGGTTTTGGGTGTCCCCTCATAGACGCCACGGTCGCTGGCATAGAGCAGTGTACAATCGATGGTGATCTGCCGGTTCAGGGAGTCCACTTTATCCCACTTCAAGCCGAGAATTTCTCCCCGGCGGCAGCCTGTCACCAGCAGCAGCTGAATCAGCGCCCGCCACTTGATGGGTTCCCGGTTCAACGCACTGAGAATTTGTTCCACTACCTCCAGCTGGTAGTAATTCGGCGAACTGGGGGTTACCCTGGGAGGCGTGGCCCTGGAAGCAGGATTGTAGGGAATCAGCATTTCCCGTTCCGCCTGACTCAGGATACCGGACGCAAGCAGATGGCAGTTTCGGATGGTCCTGCTGCAAAGGGGCGTCAAATCACGTTCGATCCGGAACAGGGTTTCCAGCGGCAGATTCAGGGTGTCCGCCATCCGCTGCGCCGTGACAAGGGACACGTGCTTTCCCTGCAGCGCTGCGTCAAACCTCAGTTCTCTTCCATATCGGTCGCGGATTCTATGGCCCAGATCCCGGTTTTGAAGCACCTCTCCCAATTCGGGACGGGCTACCGCCCGGTCGCTGTTTTTCCTGCCGCCGGGCTTTGACAGCTCTTCATAGAGGAGGTTCAGATGCTGCGGGCGGATATCGGTCAGTTTCAAGCGGCCTAGGCTAGGAAGGATTCTGTCAAGATTTTGCCGGTAGTGCAGCAGCGTCAGGTGTTTCACTCCGGACTGCTCCTTCAGCCGCATGACATATTCCGCGTATTCCCCAAAGGTTACCCGTCCATCAAAAATACGGCCCTCCCTGCATTTTTTTTCGAAGAGAACCGCCTGCCGTTCCGCTTCCTTCCGAATCCGTTTTTCACTCCAGCCGGCCGGAGGCCGCCAAGTGGTGGAATAAGGGGTGAGCTGCTTTCCTGTATTTGGATCTCTTCCTTTGTACACGCGAATACTGTAGGAGACGATTGTTCCATTTTTATTCCTTCTCGGCTGTATATTTGCCATTCCCCATTGACTCCTTTCCGGCCCGTCAGCCGGGCCGCTCTGAATTCTGCCTGTCATTCTAGGGAGAAGGGGGCGGCCTGTCAAGAAAGAGTGGAAAATGTCACTCAAATACACATTGTCAAGGGAAAATACGGTTCAACAAAAATTCAACTGAGTCCGGCGTAAAAGGCTCTGCTTCCGGATACCGACCCGGCATATTCGGTTTTAAGGGCCCAGGCTTTAAAAAGAAACAGGCCCTTTTCCTGTTAAAAAGGAAAAAGGCCTGTTTCAGTATTTTTGAGGGATAGGAAACGACCCGCAGATAGGTTCTGTTCTCCACGTATCAGCCTCTGATTACGTCCCGGTTATCCTTGATATAGATGATCCCTGATACCACGGTAAAAAAGGTGGCTATCAAAATAAGGACTTCTCCGGCAATGATGCAGCCGGCCAGAATGCCGGGAACCAGCGAGGAGATGTACTGCATCAGCAGAATGGCGATGATGGCCGTCATTTGAGACACGGTTTTCAGCTTTCCCCAGTTATTGGCAGCGATCACCCGCCCCTGCTCGACGGCCAGAAGGCGGATGGAGGTGACGGCAAACTCCCGCACCATGATGAGGATAACGCACACGGTGGAGGCCAGGTCCAGCTTCACCAGGCAGATCAGCGCTGCCATGACCATGATTTTGTCCGCCAGGGGATCCATGAGTTTCCCGAAATTGGTGATGAGGTGATCCCGCCGGGCGATCTTTCCGTCCAAGTGATCCGTATAGGAGGCGGCGCAGAACAGCAGCAGGGCGAACAGATAGCGGTGGGGCACAAAGTCCGCCAGCAGGAAAAAGACGAAAAACGGCACCAGGCAGATGCGCAGCACGGTCAGCTTATTGGGCAGATTCATAATAAGAGGTCCTCCTTTTGTACTCAGGGTACAAGATGGCCGGTGAGGTCGCAGTCCATGCAGTCTTCAATTTCCACCTTGACGAAAGACCCCAGGACCGGCTTCTTTTCCGAAACGCTGAAGAACACTTTGCCGTCGATATCCGGGGCGTCCATGGCGGAGCGGCCGAACCAGCATTCCGCGTATCGGTCAAAGCCCTCTACCAGCACCTCCAGGGTCTGGCCGACCAGGCGCTGGCCCTGCTCTTCCATAATTTCCATCTGGTCCTGCATGACGATTTCGGCGCGGCGCTCTTTCACATCCTCGTCGATCTGGTCCGGCAGCTCTGCGGCGGGTGTGTCCTCCTCCTGAGAGTACGCGAAGCAGCCCAGCCGGTCAAACCTGACCTCTTTTACAAATTCCATCAATTCCGTGAAATCCTCATTGGTTTCTCCGGGGAAACCGGTGATCAGGGTGGTGCGGAGAATGACGCCGGGCACCTTTTCCCGGATTCTTTTCATCAGAGAGGTGAGGCTTTCCCGGTCTCCTCTGCGGTTCATGGCCCTCAGTATTTTTCCAGAGGCATGCTGCAGGGGAATATCCATATACTTGACGATTTTCTCTTCACAGGCCATTGTGTCCAGCAGCTCGTCGGTGATGGAGTCCGGATAGCAATAGAGCACCCGAATCCAATGGAGCCCGTCGATTTTGCACAGCCTGCGCAGCAGCTTCGACAGGGAGTATTCCCCGTAAAGGTCGATTCCGTAGCGGGTGGTATCCTGGGCAATCAGGATGAGCTCCTTGGCGCCGTTCTGCACCAGAAAACGGGCCTCTCCCTCGATGCTTTCCATGGTCCTGCTGCGGTAGCCGCCCCGGATGAGAGGAATGGCGCAGTAAGTACAGCGGTTGTCGCAGCCCTCAGCGATTTTCAGATAGGCGAAATAACTGGGGGTGGTGAGCACGCGCCCGCCGCAAAGAGGCATTTTTTCCTTTTCCGGAAAAGCCTCTACAAATCCGCCTTCCATCATCCGTTCTAAATGGCCGGCAATCTCTGCATTGGCGCCGATTCCCAGAACGGCGTCCAGTTCTGGGAGTTCCTTATGTATCTCTTCCCGGTAGCGTTCCGCCAGGCAGCCCGTCACCACCAGCTTCTTGATCCGCCCCTCTTTTTTCAGCTGGGCCAGTTCCAGAATTTCCTCAATGGATTCCTTTTTTGCGCTCTCTATAAAGCCGCAGGTGTTCACAATGGCGATATCCGCCAGAGCCGCGTCGTCCACAAGCTCAAAACCAGCCTGCTGCAGCGAAGCCATGAGCATTTCACCGTCCACCTGGTTCTTTGCGCATCCCAGGCTGATCATGCCTACTTTTCTTGACATAGGATCGTTCCTTTCATCCCCTGCGGGAAGTTATTTTTGCAAATGGTTCCGGAGGAGCTTATAAAATTCGTGAGGGCCGGGAGGCACTGGGGAAAGATAGGGCTCATGACCGTCCATGGCTTTTTTCTCCCATTCCTCAAAGGGCAACCACTGCGCGCCGTCGGTCTCTCCCGGCTGAAAAACCACTTGCTCCAGGGAAAAGTCCATACGGGCGAGGAAGACATCCCGGAAAAACCCCTGGCCTTTCCAGGAATACAGCAGGGTGAGCTTTCTGGGATCCACTGTCAGCCCAGTTTCCTCCCGCAGTTCCCGCACGGCGGCGGAGAGGCTGTCTTCTCCGGCTTTTGCCGCGCCGCCTGTGGATTCCCACCAGCCTGGAAACGCGCTTTTTTCCGGGCTCCTCCTGGTGCAGAACACCCTGTTTTTCCGGTCCACTACCATCAGCACCACTACCAGGTCATACCAGCCCGGCTGCAGGGGATCGCTGCGCTCCCGGGTCATGCCGGTCTTCCGGCGGTTCTCATCGTAAATATCCAGAAGCTCCAAAGGATTCCCTCCCAGCCAAAATTCAAAAGGCCTTTAACCTTATTATTAAAGCATAAATCAAAAAAAACCGCAAGCAATCCGGGCGGTTCCCCGAAAATTCCTGCAGTTTTTCCTTTATAGCGCCGCAGCGCACGGGGGGTCAGGCCTTCCGCTTTGTTGGAACTGCGTTTCCAGGACACAAGCCCGGCCTATGTTGGAAAGGCTTCCACGGCTTGTCCACATTCTTCAGAGCGGATTGCCGCCCAGCAGTTCTTTGGCCTTTTGTACTGCCAGCTTCACGTATTCCCCCAAGGGAAGTTCAGTTACGCCCACCACGGTGACAGAGCAGCGGTTGACAGGGATGAGCAGCTTCTGCGCCCTGCTTTCCGAAACTGCCGCCGCCATCTTGGGAGTGATTTCCCCCAGCAGGGCATTGGCGGTGATAATGCCCATGGGGCCTGTGATAAGGTCTGCGTCTGCGCAGTTGACCACTACGGGATTTTCACCGGTGGCGCCCGCGTCTGCGCCTGCCTTCAGCATGGCGGTTGTGGCGGCCGAGTTGGCGCCGATGGCCACAATTTCGCAGGAGGGAAGGTTTGCGGCCTTCAGCTGAGAGGCCAGGGCCGCACCCATGCGGCCGCCCTGCCCGTCTATAATCACTACTTTTTTCATGACTTCTCCTTTTTTAGTCGCGTCATCATTCAGGGCAGATTTCCACCCGGCAGAAGAGGGCCGAACAAAGTGAGGGAATCTTCTGCAAAGCACCGGCTCTGCCGCCTTCCACACAGCCGCCGTCTTTCTATGGATCCGAAAGATCAGACAGCCGGACGGTAATTGGTCTCTACTGTTTTTTCTACAGGAAGCTTATCCGGGAGGAAATCCTGCGCCCTGGCGCTGCCGCATAGGATTTCCTCCCCTTCACATTGGAAGGAAATCTCATCCAGGCTGTGATTCTGATAAAAGGCGGCGAAGGTTCCCACCATGGCGCGCAGCATGGTTTCATGGGCCGGTTCTGCCAGGTAGTCGGCAGTGTCCCGGTTGAACTCCAGGTTGAGAGTCAGCGTGCCGCCCATAGTATAGACAACGCTGCTGCCCTCAGCATGTTCTTCCCCGTGATTGTCCAGCTTGACGGAGAGCAGCTTCCCGCCTTCCGGCATTCCGCCCAGAGCCACCATCTGCGCCGCAATCTCCGTCAAATCACCGGGGGTGTCCTTGACTCTGTATTCTGTAAAGCCGGTATCTGTAGGCACAAACACGGATACAGTGGAAATCTCCAGGGGGAGCTCCGCGGAGGGGTCTTCCGGGAGTGAGCTTGTCTGAGAAGAAGGATTCAGGTAGTCGTTGATTTCTTTCAGCGGGTCGTTGGAGGGGTCTGGCTCCATTTGGCTGCGGTAGGAGGAAGAAGAGAGATAGGGGATACCGTTGAACCAGCCGTAATGCACCCCAAGATAGCAAAAACCGCAAAATACCAGAACCCCCAGGGCCGCCCAGGGAGCCGCCAGATCCATGCGGCGCTTGAAAAAACGCAGCCGCTGCTTGCCCTCGAAGCCGTCTTCGCTCCGTTCCATCTCAAAGCGGTCCCACACCCGCTGCAAGGCGCTGTCGCCCACAGACAGGGACGCCAAAGCGGCTTCCGCCTCTTCTCTGCCGAGCCCTGCCCGCTTCAGGGCCTTATCCAGGCCATGCCTTACAGCGGCGGGGCTGCGGTCCAGCAGCTTCCCAGCCTCCTCTTCGGTAAGGCCCAGCCGCAGGACGAAGAACAGGGGGGCTTTGCTGCCGTAGGGCAGCTGCAGCAGGGAAAGCAGTGAGTCCGTCAGAGGGAAGGGCACGTTCGCTTTGCGCAGCTCCTCCGTGTTCGGCATTTTTCGCGCCTTGCGCAGAAAATAATCCATGCAGCCGCCATAGGCCGCACGGAAAAAACCTTCCCGCCCCTGCAAAGCCAGACGGAAGGTTTTTTCCCGGTATGCCATATCCGACAAGATAGTCTGCATCAGGCTTGTGGCCTCGTTGCTTCTGAGGGTATAAAAAAAACACAGCGCAAAGAGGTCGCCTGAGAATTGGGCATATACAGGTTCCAGGTCCTTGCTTTTGGCGGAAAAGGAAGCCAAAAAAGATCACTCCTTCAAAGTGTTGGGGGATTTTGTGTTGCTGGTACGGCCGCGCTTTCCCCGGCTTTTCTTAATTTTGGAAGCAGGGGCTACGGCACGGGTTTTTTTTCGGCCCAGCAGGTCCCGCAGATCCTGGCCGATACCGCTGTGCTCCAGCCACATGCTCACCTCGGCACCCAAAAACATGATGTACATACAGAAAAAAAGCCAGAACATCAGTGTGACAAGGGTTGCAAGGCCCCCATAGACAGAAAAGTTGGAGAAGTTTTCCACAAAAAGGGAAAAGAAGAAAGAAAACAACACCCAGCCTGCCGCGCTGAAAGCGGCGCCCGCCAGGTTATGCACAAACCGCACCCGGCGGCGGGGCACGCAGCTGTACATAAGGGTAAAAAATGCAAACAGCAGCACAAAACCGGCCAGGGATTTGAAGTTCATCAACAGCGTGGCAAAGAAGGGCGGGGTCTTCGTCAGCAGATAATTATAGATGGTGGAGCCGAACACCAGAACAACCGCCGTGAGAATGAGCACCAGGGCAAAGATGATGACGTACACCACTGCTACGATCCTGAGGCGGATATAACCCCGGGTTTCCTCCACGTCGAAAATGTGGTCCAGCCCCTTGATGATGGCTACCATGCCCATGGAGGACGACCAGAGAGCAGCGATCACCGCTACCGGCAGCACGCCGGAGGAGGTGATGGGGTCCGGCAGCAGACCCTGGATATAGTGGGCGACGCTGTCTGGAAAGATCTGCAGGGCGGCTTCGATCACGGGGATTCCAGAAGAAAAATGGATCTGCTGCATCAGGGTCAGCAGAAAGGCGATGAAGGGGAGAAAGGAGATGATAATGAAATAAGCGCCGTGGGCCGAGGTGGAATCCAGGCGGTCCTTTGCGACATGCTCCATAAACCAGAGGACATGCTTTTTTAATAGCTTCTTCATGAGCTGGCGTCTCCTTTCTCCCGTGGAAAGCGAACTGCAGAAAGAGTAGGGCTGACTGTTCCGGCGCAGTTCCTGATAGCGGGAATGCGGCTGAAATTGTGCTTTTCCGGATTTTCATCCATGCTGTAAGTCTTTGCAGGCATGATTCCGTCTATCCGGATGACTGCCGGCTGTTATATCCTATATTTAATACTCCGCACACCTGCGGTGGGCAAGCCGCGCATCCCACCCCTGTGGTTCTTCAGCCGACCACACGCGTTACAAATTATGATTTCTATATATTATACCACACCTGCGGTGGGCATGTCGCGCCTCTTGGTCTCTGCGGTTTTTCGGCCAACCCCACGCGCTACAGGCTTTCTGCGGTTATTATACCATATAAAAAGAAGATTTTGCCATAGATTTTTCCTGCCGTGTTTTGACGATTCCTGCGGAAACAGGGGAAAGCTTCTGAATCCCCGTTGAGTTTGAAAAGCAAAATTCCTCAAATTGCAAATTTCGAAAATAGAAATTGCAAAATCTCTCTATTTTGTAAAACCGGAAAGTCTGGAACAGTCCTGAGAAATGATTACAGGGTTGAAACTTATTTAGAAAATACAAGGGTAAAAACCTGCTGTTTTCAGCATAAACGACAAAAAGACCAAAATATAAAATTGCGAAATTTCTATCTTTGACGATTGTAATACCCGGCATGGTGGTGTATTATAATGAATATCGTGAATTCTTGGTGAAGGGAAAATTCACAAGGAGTTCACTTTCCTAAAAATTAATTCAGGAGGAATCATTATGAAACGCAGCAAGATCCTGGCCTTGGTCCTGGCACTTGCGCTGGTTTGCACCACGTTTGCAGCCTGCGGTGACAACAACACGTCTTCCACCGCCAGCAAGCCTGCAAATTCCGGTACAAGCAGCACAGCCGAAAGCAGCACCGGCGAAAACAGCGCCGAGTCCACCCCTGCTTCCGACAATATGGCATATCCCGGCACCCCCGGTGACAATGAGATCACCATCAACTTCGGCGCCGAGGAAAAGCTGAACACCCTGGTGGAGACCTACAGCCACTGCTTTGCTCTGACGAAGCACTACATGGTCAACCTGGTTCAGCTGGACGAAAATGACGAGGTTGTGCCCGGCGTGGCCACCGAGTGGACCATTTCCGACGACGGCCTGGTCTATAACTTCAAGCTCCGCGAGGGCATGACGTGGACCAACGGCGAACCCGTTACCGCCAAGGACTTCACCTTTGCCTGGGAAAAGCTCCTCACAAAGGACACCGGCTCCAACTACGCCTACTTCGCCTATATCTTTAAGAACGGCGAAAAGTTCTATAACGGCGAGTGCGGCATTGAGGACGTGGGCTTTAAGGCTGTCAGCGATTACGAGCTGGAAGTCACTCTGGAAGGCCCCACCCCCTACGCCCTGTTCACCTTCTCCTTCGGTTCTCTGGCTCCCGTGAACCAGAAGTTCTATGAAGAAGTGGGCGCAGACAAGTATATGACCGAAGCCCAGTACTTCAACACCAACGGCGCATTTAAAGTGGAATCCTGGACTCATGACGACAGCATCGTGCTGGTCAAGAACCCCGATTTCTATGATGCCGACAAGGTGCAGCTGGATAAGATCAACTGCAAGATGATTATCGATTCCGCCGCCCAGCTCAACGCTTTCCAGGCAGGCGAGCTCGACGTCTGCACCCTGAATGCCGACAGCCGTGAGATCATGGTCAACGAAGACTATCCCATTCAGTCCTATAGTGACGGCGCTGAGTTCCACATGCTGTTTAACACCAACAACGAGGTGCTTGCAAACGCCAACATCCGCAAGGCCCTCTCTCTAGCTATTGACCGCGAGGCCTTTATCGCCGCCATTGCGAAGGGCAGCAACCAGGTTGCCACCAGCTTCACCACCGGTGTCAACGGCGTTAACGGCACTCCTTTCCGCGACGATGTGCTTACCGAGTACGGCGAACTGTTTAAGAAGAACGCTGATCCCGACGCTGCCAAGGAAGCATGGAACAAGGGTCTGGAAGAGCTGGGCATCACCTCTGAAGAGGCTGCCTCCAAGATCTCCATGAACACCGGCAACAGCGACGACGCCACCAAGCAGGGCGCTTTCTTCCAGGAGCAGTTCCGGACCAACCTGGGCATCGAGATTGCCGTGAACCCCATGACAACTCAGGCTCAGTCTGACGCCCGCGACAACCGCGATTATGCCCTCGACTTCACCGGTTGGGGCCCTGACTACAACGACCCCATGACCTTCCTGGATATGTGGGTTACCGGCAACGGCAACAACTCTGTGGATTATTCTAACCCCGAGTATGACAAGCTGATTGCCGAGGCAGGCTCCACCAATGATCTGGAGCTCCGCCAGAAGAACTTCCTCGCCTGCGAGAAGCTCATTGCCGACGAGTGCCCCATCGCTCCTGTCTACTGGAGAATGCGCGACTATGTCACCAGCGGCAAGATCAACAACGGTTATTGGAGAACCACCTTTACGGACTTCAACTTCACCTATACCACCCTGAAGTAAAGTTCCGAAAGCGGATTCTTACTCGAAACTGAGATACTGCTACGGTGTGGACCGCTTCAAAACGGCGCCACACCGTACTGTATTTTCAGGGAATTCTTTCCTTGTGGTGGCGGAAAAGAATATTTTTCTGTCAGTTCCTTAAATTGGAAAATGCAGTGTGCCAAGGGCGGCTTCTTGGGAATTCCCTGGGAATGGGAGGCGTCGTTTTGGCACATTTCCTTATAGACCGCCGCCTTGCACAGAGGTTCTTTGAAAGTTTTGTACAGGGCGGAAGAAAATTGTAAATTCAGGCAAAACTCTTGTGGTAAACTGAGGTTTTGTGCTATAATACCATCATATCTGCAAGTTTACCAGAGAAATAATTCATGAGAGGGGGACAGGCCATATGGCAAAATATGTCCTGAAGAGGCTGGGGTATGCGGTGCTCACCTTGTTTGTGCTTGTGACGCTTACATTCTTTACCATGCAGCTTCTGCCTGGCGACCCGTTTACGGGCGAGAAAAAGGTTCCGGAAGAGGTTTTGGCCAGCATCAAGGCAAAATATGGCTTGGACAAACCCGTGTTTGAGCAGTACCTGATGTATCTCGGCAACTGCCTGCACGGTGATTTAGGTGATTCCATGGTGACGAAGCGAGCGGTCACCGATGTTCTGCTGGGCTCGTTCAGCGTCTCGTTCGACCTGGGTATGCGGGCGTTGATTTTTGCGTTTGTGGGCGGTGTGCTTTTGGGCATTATCGCCGCGGTAAAGCGAGGTACCCCGTGGGATACGCTCACGATGATCATAGCGCTGGTGGGCGTTTCTGTGCCCAGCTTTATCGTGGGTTCGTTCCTGCAGTTCCTGTTGGGCCTGAAGCTGCCTCAGTGGACCGGTGTCAAGCTCTTTCCGGTGACAGGCTGGAACGGCTTTGCCAGCACGGTGCTGCCTACCTTTGCCATGGGCTTCGGTTCCTTGGCCACCATCTCCCGGCTGATGCGTACCAGTATGCTGGACGTGCTGGGAGCGGACTACATCAAGACGGCCCGTGCCAAGGGTATCAGCAATAAGAGGATTATCTGGCGGCATGCGGTGCGCAACGCCATCATGCCGGTGGTTACGGTGTTGGGACCCATCACAGCTGGCATCCTCACCGGCGGTTTTGTGGTGGAAAACATCTTCGCCATTCCCGGAATGGGCAAGTACTTTGTCCAAAGCGTACAGCAGACAGACTATTTCCTCATTTCCGGTACCACGATCTTGTACGGCGGCCTGCTGATCGCCTGCAATCTGGTGGTCGACTTGGTGTACGGATTTATCGATCCGAGAGTCAAATTGGGAAAGGAGGGGTCGTAGCATGGAGAAAATCGACAAAAACCGGTTTCAATGGGTCGGCCCCAATGCGGAAGAGAGCGAGGGCATGGCCCGCCCCAGCGTAACCTATTGGCGGGACGCTATGGGCAGGCTGGTTAAAAACAAGGTGGCCCTGGTTTGCGCCATTATCATCATCCTGCTGATTCTTGCCTCTTTGATTTTCCCGCTGGTTTCCCCCTTTGAGGGCAGAGAGCAGCATTTGACCCATACCAACGCGCCCCTGTTCTCCACTTGTGACCAGAACGGCCAGATGCATATCTTCGGCACGGACAGTCTGGGCCGCGACCTGTTTACCCGCCTTTGGGAAGGCGGCCGGGTTTCCATGTTCATCGCCTTTGCGGCGGTGATCTGCAACCTGATCATCGGCGTGGTGTACGGCGGCATCTCCGGTTATTTCGGCGGCGCCGTGGACAACGTGATGATGCGTATCATTGAAATCATCAACGGTATTCCCTACCTGATTGTGGTTATCCTATTGATGATGATCCTGCCGCCCGGTCTGATGACCATTGTGGTGGCTTATGCCACCACAGGCTGGACCGGTATGGCCCGTCTGGTGCGCGGGCAGGTCATCAGCCTGAAGGAGCAGGAATTTGTAGTGGCGGCGAAGGCCCTGGGTGCAAACGCCCCCCGGCTGATCCTGCGGCACCTGCTTCCCAACTCTCTTTCCGTGGTCATCGTCAATCTGACGCTGTCCATCCCCAACGCAATTTTTACAGAGGCGTTCCTCTCTTATATCGGCCTGGGCGTACCGGTGCCGCTGTCTTCGTGGGGCATGCTGGCGCAGGCCGGATCGGCCGCCATGCGCACCTATCCTTCCCAGCTCATCATCCCCGCGCTGTGCATCAGCCTTACCATGTTCTCCTTCAACCTGTTGGGCGACGGTCTGCGCGATGCATTTGACCCGCGCCTCAGGAGGTAACAGCATATGAGTAAAGTATTGGAAATCAAGGATCTACACGTGTCCTTCGACACATACGCAGGCGTAGTACAGGCAGTGCGCGGCGTCACCTTCTCCCTGGATGAGGGAGAGGTGCTGGCGGTAGTCGGAGAATCCGGCTGCGGCAAAAGCGTGACGGCCCAGACCATCATGAGGCTGAACCCCATGCCTCCTGCCCGCATTCCCGCCGGGGATGTACGGCTCGGCGAGCACGACATTGTCAAGGCGTCTGAAAAAGAAATGCAGAAAATCCGCGGTAACGAAGTCGCCATGATCTTCCAGGACCCCATGACCTGCCTGAACCCCACCATGAAGGTGGGAAAGCAGATTGTGGAGGCCATCAAGCACCACAGGAAGCTCTCTTCATCCGAGGCGAAGGCTGAAGCCATTAAATATCTGAAGCTGGTGAACATTCCCAACCCCGAGGAGCGGGCCGACCAGTATCCCCATGAGTTTTCCGGCGGTATGCGGCAGCGGGCCATGATTGCCATGGCGCTTTCCTGCAACCCGAAACTGCTCATCGCCGATGAGCCCACCACGGCCCTGGATGTGACCATCCAGGCCCAGATCATGGATCTGCTGGCGGAAATTAAGGAAGAGACCAGCACCGCCATCATCCTGATCACCCACGACCTGGGTGTTGTGGCCAGCATGGCTGACCGTGTTGCGGTGATGTATGCGGGTAAAATCGTGGAGATGGGCACCTGTGAGGACATTTTCTACCGCAACGCCCATCCCTATACCCAGGCGCTGCTGAAGAGCCTTCCCTCCGTGGACGCGGATAAGAAGGATAAGCTGGTGTCCATTCCGGGCACGCCGCCCGACCTGCTGGCGCCGCCCAAGGGCTGTGCCTTTGCGGCCCGGTGCTCTCACTGTATGAAGCTCTGCCATGAGGAACAGCCTCCGGAGTTCACGGTTGGCGACGGACATTATGCCGCCTGCTGGCTGCTCCATGAGGACTGCCCCAGCCCGGAGGAAAGGGGGGACAAAGCGGATGCCTAAGGAATTGACAGAAAAGCTGATTACTCTGGATGGAATCTGCAAGTATTTTAAGGTTTCCGGCGGTGTCCTGAAAGCCGTGGACAACGTGACCTTTGACATTATGAAGGGCGAAACCATGGGCCTGGTGGGAGAATCCGGCTGCGGAAAGTCCACCCTGGGCCGTGTGGCTATGGGAATTTATACCCCGACCAAGGGTGAAATTACCTATAAAGGTAAAAATGTAGACCTGAAAAAGGCTTCGGACCGCTTCAACTATTCCAAAAAGGCGCAGATCATCTTCCAGGATCCCTACGCCTCCCTGGATCCCCGAATGACGGTTGCCTCCATTATCGAGGAAGGCATGATCATTCACAAGATGTATGATTCCCAAAAGCGCCGGGAGCGCGTCTATGAGCTGCTGGAGCTGGTGGGTCTGAACAGGGAGCATGCCAGCCGGTTCCCCCATGAGTTTTCCGGCGGCCAGCGCCAGAGAATCGGCATTGCCCGGGCTCTGGCCATCGAGCCCGAATTCATTGTCTGCGACGAGCCCATCTCCGCGCTGGACGTGTCCATTCAGTCCCAGGTGATCAACCTGCTGCACGACCTGCAGGAAAAGCTGGGCCTGACCTATCTCTTTATCGCGCACGATCTGAACATCGTGAAATATATCAGCGACCGGATTGCCGTTATGTATTTGGGCAATGTGGTGGAACTGGCCTCCTCAGACGAGCTGTACCACCATACGCTGCATCCCTATTCCAGGGCTCTGCTCTCCGCGGTGCCGATTCCGGACCCCAGCAAGGAGGCGCAGAAGCAGCGGCAGATCCTTACCGGGGACGTGCCCAGCCCCATCAATACGCCCAAGGGCTGCAACTTTGCGGGCCGCTGCCCCATGGTTTGCGACAAGTGTAAGGAATCGAAGCCGGTTCTGAAGGAAGTCCGGCCGGGCCACTATGTGGCCTGCCACCTGGTAGAACCTGAAAAATAAGCCGCCAAAGAAAAAAGGTCAGCTGCAGAAAAAAATCTGCGGCTGACCTTTTCGCATTGCGCATCTCGTTCCGGAGAAACCTGCCGGGTGGGAAATGTACCGATACAATCAAGGGAAGGATGACCATCCATGGGTACAGACCCACTGCTGTTTCCGTACTGGGGTCGTGCTCTCCATCCTATCACAGCGGACGAATCCGGAATTGTGACGGGGAGCCCTTTTGGCCCAAACGGAATGGATTGCCGGCTTTTGGCGTCCAGCCTCTGGACCGTACCTCAGAAGACGGCCAGTAAGGAGAAAAGGCAGACCAGCAGAAGGCTGCCGATTCTGCCGAGCCAGACTGGAGGGACGCGGAGTCGCGTTACTGCGCCCAGGCAGGGTTCAAATGGCAGAGCCTTGACCGGAGGGGTGTCTTCTACCTCTTCTATGTACTGCTCTTCCCATTCCAGCAGCAGCTTTTGAAGCCTGCTGGAAGCCTCAAAGCATCCTTGGCGGGAATCTGGATTTTCTTTAGCCCGTGCGTCAAGGACGTCGATGAGCCTGGAACTTTCCAGGACACAGGCGTGATAGAGCCGCTCGTAATTCACCATGATCAAACACACTCCTTCCAGTTGTGACAAATTATCACTTTTTTTCATTATATTACGGGATTCCGCTTTCGTCAACAAAAGTCATGCTTCATATTTCTACAGGTTTCGTCAACGTTCTTTTCCTTGGGTACTGGTGTCAGCCAATGGACTGCAAAAATATACCGCCGAGTATTTTACGGCTCTGCAACCGGGACAATTGGAAAGCCGTTATCCTGTAAATTAAGTTTGTTTCATCACTTTTGCCGTCACATACAGTGTATAAAAGAGGCACAGCGCTTTTGATCGCCAGGGGCTTGCTAAACCGCACAACGCCATAAAAAAAAGAGGGAGTTCCAATGCACTGCGTTGGAATATCCCTCTTTTACTCTTTGCCCTGTGGTTCATTGGTGAATTCGATGATGTCGTTGGGAGTACATTCTAATATCCTGCATAATTTTTCCAATGTCGCTGTGGTGATGTGCTTATTGTGCTTTAAGTTGTAGATAGTTTTTGACAATACTTTATACTTTCCAATCAATGTGTATGTTGTTATATCTTTTTGCTTCATTGTTTTCCACAAGGGCTCATAGGATACCATTTTATATCCCCCTTCCAAACCCCTATTTTACGTGTATAAAAGGGATATGGATATATCGATAATAATCGGTATAATAGAGATCTGTACCTTGACGAAAAAACATCCAGCGGCAAGTTTGCCGCTGGATAGGGAAATTTATCCGGTTTCATCGTTTAATTGGCACGCAGCAGATCAAATTTCAGCCGAGAACCATGTCCTGGCCTATACTTTTTCTTGAGGGGCGAAGACACGTTCCGCGGTCTCGCTTTCGAACTGTTTATGGTAGAGGTCCGCGTAATAGCCGTCCTGTCCCATAAGCTCCTGATGGGTGCCCTGCTCGATGATCTTTCCGCCGCGCACCACCAGAATCAGGTCTGCCTTGCGGATGGTGGACAGGCGGTGGGCGATCAGGAAAGAGGTGCGGCCCGTCAGCAGGGTTGAAATGGCGTTTTGGATCAGGGCTTCGGTTTTGGTATCGATGGAAGAAGTGGCCTCATCCAGCACAAAAATTTTTGGGTTGGCCAGAATCGCCCTGGCGAAGGAGACCAGCTGTTTCTCACCGGTGGAGAGCTGACCGCCGCCCTCGCCCACATCGCTGTCATAGCCGTTTTCCATATGTAGAATAAAATCATGGGCGTTTACCAGCTTTGCCGCCTCCACGATCTCTTCGTCGGTGGCGTCCAGCCTGCCGTAGCGGATGTTCTCCTTGACGGAGCCGGAGAACAGGTGGGGCGTTTGCAGCACATAGCCGATATTGCTGTGAAGCCAGAGCTGGCTGCGCTCCCGGTAATCCCTGCCATCGATGAGGATTCTCCCGTCTGTAGGCTCAAAGAACCGGCAGGCCAGGTTGACCAGGGTGGATTTTCCGGCGCCTGTTTCCCCCACAATGGCCACGGTGGTGCCTGCGGGCACATCCAGGCTGAAATGTTCCAGCACATTTTCTGTACCGTCCGGATAGCGGAAGGTGATGTCGTCGAAGGTGATGTGTCCCTCCAGCGGCTCCCAGTTTTCCTTTTTCGGCTCCAGCGAGGTGCCGTACCGGGCAATCACCTCAGGGGTATCCTGAATTTGGGGCTCCAGTTCCAGCAGGGCGGAAACCCGTTCGATATTGGCCTGGGTGGAGATGAAGTTCGAGATGGTACGGGCCAGGGTCTGTACCGGGTCCGCGATGACCAGGGCAAAGTTCATGAAGATAGTCAGCTCACCGATGCCGATATCGCCCCAAAGCACCATATTGCCGCCGCCGGTGATGACGAAAGCCACAGCCAGGGCGGTGAGAAAGCCGATGATGGGCACATATACGGCGTTGAGCATTACGGCGCGCACGGTGGTATCTTTCATGCGGCCGGTCACCTGTTGAAAAGCCTCGGTGTTTTTGTCCTCAATCACCAATGTCTTGGAGGTCTTAGCGCCGGAGATGCCTTCATTATAGTGCCGGGTGATCTCCGCGTTGATCTTCCGCGCCTGGCGGTTGATGTGCAGGATTTTCTTCTGGAAGTAAAGGGTCAGCAGGGCGATGGCGGGCACCACCACGATAATCAGCAGAGCAAGCTTCCAATTGAGGAACAGCATCACGATCATACAGCCGATCACATAGGTGGCGCTCCAGAAGACATCTACTAGGCTCCAGGCGAACACTGAGCCTATTTTATTGGTATCGCTCATCACTCTTGCCATGATCACGCCTACGGGCGTTGTGTTATAGTAGGAAAAACTCAGAGTCTGCAGGTGGGTGAACAGTTTCTTCTTTAAATCCCTGCCCAGGTACATCTCCACCTTCAGCGCCGCCCTGGCAAAAAACATGGTGCACAGCATTTGTGTGACCACCAGAACCATATACAGGGCAGCGAAGCCTGTAAGACCTTCGCTGGTGCGTGGGGTGACAAACTGGTCCACCGCATATCCCGAGAGCAGCGGGAACGAGATATCGATGCCCGCGTTTACCAGCATCAGAATCAGGATACCCGCCATGTTTCGGGAATAGGGCTTCAAGAAGGGAATCAGCTTGGCCCACGTTTTCAGCGACGAGAATTTTTCCTTTCTGTTTTCTTGTTGTGTCAGTTCCATAGTGCAACTCCTTTCCGCCTTTTTGAAAAAAAGGCGGGCGAAAAACTTTTTATGCCGCGGGACTGCCCGGAGGGGGCTGACAGCCTGCCTCGCGATGCCCCGGCTTTTCTTGGTTCAGCCTTTCAGGAAACTTCCTGTGGAAAATCGGGGTCCGATTTTCCACTTTGCATATCAAAAATCCTCTTATAGATGCCTTCCTGCTGAGAGAGCTCCTGATGGGTGCCCAGCTGAACCACTTCTCCGTGATCCAGAACCATAATCTGGTCGGCGTTCATCAGGGTGGTGATACGGTGGGCGATCAGGATGGTGGTGCCATGCACATTATGCTGGATGGATTTCCGGATTTTGGCGTCTGTCTCCATATCCACGGCGGACATGGAATCGTCGAACACCTTGATAGGGGTATCCTGCATCAGCATGCGGGCAATGGCCACGCGCTGCTTCTGGCCGCCGGAGATGGTCACGCCCCGTTCGCCGATGGGAGTATCATAGCCCTGAGAGAAGTTTTCGATGGCGTCGTCGATGACAGCCAGCCGTGCGTAGTGGCGCACCGTCTCTTCGTCGTGCCGGGCTGCGCCGTCCGAGATGCTCTCCCGGAAAGTTTTGGAGAACAGGAAAGGCTCCTGCAGGACTATGCCGATATGGCTGCGCAGATGAGCCAGGTCGATCTTCCGGATGTCCACACCGCCGACGGTGATGGTGCCGCAGCCCTCCGGCAGTTCGTACAGCCGGTCCAGCAAGTACATCAGCGTGGATTTTCCGCTGCCGGTGGCTCCCAGAATGCCGAAGGTGGTACCCGCCTTTACGGTGAAGGAAACGTCCTTGAGCACTTCACTGGAATCGGAATATCCGAAGTTCACGTGGTCGAACACAATGTCGCCATTCATGTCCGGCTTAACCGGGGCGTCGCAGTCACGCTCCTGCTCTGCGTCCAGGATGTCGAACAGGCGGGTGGAGCTGATGGTGGTTTTGCTGAGCTCCCCCAAGAGCCTGCCCAGGTTCCTGGCCGGCCAGACCAGCATGGAATTATAGGCGGTAAAGGCCAGGAATTCCCCCTCGGTGAGGGTGCCCCGTTCCACAAAGAACACGCCTGCCACGATGATGACCAGCACCTGGAATCCGGCCATAAAATCGCCCAGGCCCCAGTTGACGCCCATGATCTTTCCAAGCTTTACCCAAAGGTTGGTAAAATACTCGTTTTTCTGATTAAAGCGGTCGATTTCGAACTTTTCCCGCCCGAAAGCGCGCACAACCCGTACACCGGTGAGGTTTTCCTGCACCAGCGCGGTGAGTTCGCCCTCAGTTTCGTCCGCCACACGGAAGCGGCGGCCGGTGACCACATAAAACCCCAGGGAGATGCCGATGACAACGGGCAGAAACGCCGTGACAAGCAGCGAGAGTTCCACGTTCATGGAAAACATCAGCGCCAGGGAAACCGCAATCAGCAGCACGGTGCGGATGCATTCCATCAGCTGGTCGCTCACAAAGTTACGCACCAAATCCACATCCTGGGTACAGCGCTGGATGATATCGCCGGTTTGATGGGTATTGTGCCAGGCGTAGGGCAGATGCTGGATATGGTCGAACAGGGTGTCGCGGATTCTTGCCACCGTACCCTCGCAGGCACGGGCCAGGTTCATGCGGGAAGCATAGTTAGACAGCCCGGAAAGGGCGGCGAAAAAGAGGGAGATGGCCGCGCAGATCACAATGTGGGTGCGCAGCATTTCCCTGCCGCCAATAGCGTCGATCCAGGAGGACATAAAGCCTGGCAGGTTAAAGGGATTGTCGTTGATCACCGAATCCACGGTTACGCGGATCACTTGAGGGGTCATGTAGTTGGCAATGACCGCAACTACCACCATCAGCACGGAGATCAGGAATTTGGCGCGGAACCCCTTTGTAAAGGAATAGAACCGCAGGATATTGGATTGCTTTTGGGTCTTTTTGTTTTTCATATCATACCTCTCACACACAGACACGCCGGACTCTTCCGGCGCCGGACCTGCCGGTTGCAGGCCCGTTTTCCATTCCCAAAAAAGCGGGAAAACGAAAAAGAAGGAAGCGGCGGCCTTTCTCCCCGGAAAAGGCCGCCGTCCCCTTTCCACAACTGCTTGGCAGGCCTGTTGAAAACTTCGGCAGGCACACCAAACCAGACGAGGCGTCTGCTGGACGCCGCGCTGTACGGCGTGCGTTCACGGCTGCACGCCTATTTTTTGGAAGAATGACGGTACTGCCACTCTACCACGGCACCGCGAAAAAGTCAACAGAAAAGGGCAAAATGCTGGAATCTTTTTCACATGTCTTCTGAAGGATTCTGCAAGGTTTCCTCCAAAAGTTACCCCTTGTATTTTTTGGGGGACAGCGTTATAATACGATTAATCTAGTTTTAAATACTACATCATTTAGAATTTGTGTCGAAATAAAGAACAGGAAAGGAGCGGCTGGGATGAATACCGCAGAGAAAAGCAGAAAAGAAAAAAATGAAGACAGAGCCCGAAAGCGAAGCGTATTGGGGCTTCCCAGGTACACGCTGGGGGAAGAGGTGTTCTCCGCCGTTTCCCACGGGGTATCGGCGCTGTTTGCGATAGCCGCGCTGGCGCTGCTGCTGGTTTTTTGTGAGAAAACGCCGCTCAAGATCGTCTCTGTTTCCATTTATGGAGCGATGATGGTGTTGCTTTATACGGTTTCCACGATTTATCATGGGCTGGGCCTGAACAAGGCCAAGGTGGTATTCCGTTCCTTGGACCACTGCACCATTTTTCTGTTGATTGCCGGCACCTATACGCCCATTACCCTGGTCTGTCTGGGCGGAGCCTTGGGCTGGACTATGTTTGGTGTGGTCTGGGCTGCGGCGGTATTGGGGGTAGTCCTTAACGCGGTGAGTGTGGAGCGGTTCAAAAGGGTTTCCATGGTTTGCTACCTTGCCATGGGCTGGGTTGTAGTGTTTGCCATGAAAACCTTTATGGCCCATGTGAGCGCCCTGGGCTTCTGGTGCCTGCTGGCGGGCGGCATTGCATTTACCGTGGGAGCCGTCCTCTATGGAGTGGGGAAAAAGGTACCCTATATGCACTCGGTGTTCCACCTGTTTGTGCTGGCGGGCAGTGTGCTGCACTCCATCTGTGTCTATGAAATTATAAAATAAAGAAAGAAATGGAGAGACCCCCGTTCACGCTGAAAGCGGACGGGGGTCTCTTTACGGGTTAAAGCCATTGTTCCCCTTTCCGCCTCAGTTAACTTCCGTGCCTGTTCCAAGCAAACGCGGTGAGGACAACTTTGACTGGAGCCGGGAATAAAAACGCTGCCTTGGGACTATAAATAGTACCGGGGCGGTGGTCTGTTTGGAGCAAAAGAAAAGAAAGAGAATGTATGCGCTGGTGAAGATCAATTTAAAGGTGGCGGCAGCGGTATTGGTTTCCCTGGCGCTGTGCTGCGCAGCCGTGATCACAGTGAGCGCGGTCACATCGGAGGAGGGGGTGGAAATCCCAATCGTGATGTACCACTCCTTATTAAAGGATGAGGCGCGTCACGGGAAATATGTGATTTCCCCCGTTGAATTTGAGAACGACCTGCAGTACCTGAAAAAACACGGTTATACCACGATCCTGATGAGCGACCTGATTGCGTATACCCAGGGAAAGGAACTGCCGGAAAAGCCTGTTCTTCTCACTTTTGACGATGGGTATTATAACAATTACCTCTATGCTTTTGAACTGGCAAAGCAGTATCAATGCAAATTTGTCATCTCTCCCATCGGCTACTATGCGGACCAGTACACCGACACGCCGGACGAGAATGCTTATTACTCTCACGCCACCTGGGAAGAACTGCAGGAGATGGCGGAATCCGGCTTGGTAGAGGTGCAGAATCACAGTTATAACCTGCACAAGAGTGACGGGTCCCGGCTGGGGGTGAAAAAAGTGTCGGGAGAGACGGAAACCCAATATGAGAGCATGCTTTCCCAGGACTTGCTGACAGCCCAGGAAAAAATAGAACAGCATGTGGGGATGCGGCCCACCACATTTGTCTATCCCTTTGGAGCCGTAAGCAAGGGGACTCCGGAAATTGTCAGAAAGCTGGGGTTTTCCGCCACACTGTCCTGTGAGGAGCACATCAGTAAAATCACCCGGGATCCGGAATCCCTTTTCGGCCTGGGACGTTATCTCCGTGTGTCCGGCGGTCATTCTGCGGATTTCTTTGAGAAAAAGATGCATCTGAAGTGACAGGCGTCATATCTGATGCGGCAGCTGTCAAGAGAAAGGAGTATTGATTTATGGAGGCACCAAGAATTTTTCTCAGCCCTTCCACACAGCCCTACAACAAATATCCCAACGGGGGAGACGAACAGTACTGGATGAACAGGATCACCGACGCGATGATCCCCTACCTCACTGCCAGCGGAATCGAATACAGCCGGAATACGCCGGATACCAGTGTGGGAACCTCTATCCGGGATTCCAACAGCGGCTATTACGGCCTGCATCTGGCGCTGCACTCCAACGCAGCCCCGCCGGAGCTGGAGGGGAAAATTAAAGGACCGGATGTCTATTATTACCAATATAGCGAAAAGGGGAAGCGGGCGGCCGGCATCATTGCAGACAACCTGAAAAAAATTTATCCCGAGCCGGGACTGGTGGACACGGTGCCCAATACCACGCTGGCGGAGCTGACCAAGACCAATGCCCCTGCGGTGCTGGTGGAGCTTGCCTATCACGACAATCCCCAGGACGAGGTGTGGATCACCAACAATATCGAAGGGATCGCCAGGAATCTGGCACAGTCTGTCTGCGAATACTTCGGGGTTCCCTTCCGGGATGCTTGAGACGCTGAGCAGCCTGCTGTGGGGCTGGCATGTGCTGGGCCTGATCCTGGCGGCCGGCGTGCATTTCTCCCTTTCCACAGCATTTTTCCAGGTGCGCTGCTTTTTTACCTGGATGAGGGCCTCTCTGTGCGGATCCAGGGGGAAAAACGGAGGGGTGACGCAGTTCCAGGCGCTGACAGCCGCGCTGGCGGGGTCCATCGGCACGGGGAACATCGTGGGGGTTGCGGCGGCTATCACCGTGGGCGGGCCGGGGGCATTGTTCTGGATGTGGGTTTCCTCCCTGCTGGGGATGATGACCGTGTTTGCGGAGAACCTGCTGGCGGCAAAGCACCGGGGCGCGCCGGGCGCGCTTGGCTACATAGAAAAGGCGGGAAGGTTTGGAAAAAAGCTGGCTGCGCTGTACGCGGCGGGCTGTTTCCTCTCCTCCCTGGGAATGGGCAATATGGCCCAGACCAACGCGGCCGCCGCGGCATTTTCAGAGTTTGGCGTTCCGGTGTACGTCAGCGCGGGTCTGATTTCTGTGCTGATGTTGTTTGTGGCCAGAGGCGGCCTGCGCTTTGCGGTGAAAATTACGGAAAAGCTGGTGCCCGCCATGACTCTGCTCTTTTTTGCGGCCTCTCTGGGAGTGCTGTGGGTGTTTCGGGATAACCTGCCCGGGGCTTTCCGCCAGATTTTTGAGGGGGCGTTTTCCCTGCGTGCCGGGGCGGGCGGTACGGCCGGCATGCTGCTTGCCATGAAAACAGGCGTCTCCCGGGGCGTGTTTACCAATGAGGCAGGGCTTGGCAGCGCTACCTTCGCCTATGAAGAGGTGCAGGGAAAAAGCCCGGTGGAGCTGGGGTGCATGGGTATTTTTCAGGTGTTTGTGGATACCATTGTCATGTGCACGGTTACCGGGCTGTGCATCCTGTGCTGCCGTTCCCCCATGCTGGAAGGGGCTCAGCTCACCTTTTTTGCCTACGAGGGGGCGCTTGGGGAATGGGGAGGCCGGGCGGTATCGCTGTGCACGGCGCTGTTTGCCCTGGCCACGCCGCTGGCCTGGTGCTGCTACGGCAGGGAAGGGCTGTTCTATCTGACGGGGGGAAAGGGGAAAAACTTGTTTGCAGCCGTTTACGCCGCCGCTGCTTTTCTGGGCTGCGTACTGCCGCTGACGGCGGTGTTCCAGATCGGGGATGCTTTCAACGGGCTGATGGCGATTCCCAATGTGCTGGCGCTGTTCTATTTTTCAGGAGAGGTGCCCCGGGAATGCGCCCGGGAAAGAACGCTGATGAGAAAAGCGATCCATTCTGCATAAAGATTTCACAAATTTTTGAAAAGAGGGTGGCTTTTTTCCGGTTTTGATGTTAGAATATTCATATGGAATAGGAATCTCCGGCGGGTTCCTGCCGGGAAAGGCATGGTGATCTCTCATGAAACTTATCCTTGCAATTGTCAGCAACGACGACAGCGGCGCAGTTTCCTCCGCTTTGACGCGTGAGGGCTATTCGGTCACAAAGCTTGCCACCACAGGTGGATTCCTGATGGCCGGCAATACCACGTTCATTTCCGGCGTGGATGATGAAAAGGTGGATGATGTGATCGGCATCATTGCAAAATACAGCAGCCGCAGAACGCAGATTGTTCCCAGCACTTCCACCATGGATGTGGGGATGTATTCCTCCTTCCCTGTGGAGGTTACAGTGGGCGGCTCCACTATCTTTGTGATGAATGTGGACCGTTTCGAAAAGGTATAATGGATTTTTTTGGTTTTTTGGGCAACGAAGAGGTGAAGGAGGCGCTGTCCGCCGCCTTTGCTTCCGGGCGTTTTCCCCATGCAATTCTTTTGCAGGGGGAAAACGGCTGCGGAAAACGCACTTTGGCCAAACTGCTTGCCAAGGCGCTGGTGTGCAGAGAAAAGGAGCGCGTCCCCTGCGGGACATGCCCCTCTTGTATTCGCGCTGACGCCGGGTCGCATCCTGATATCCGGATCGAAGAAGGGAGCGGGGTAACCCGCTCCCTTAGTGTTGATACAGTGCGCTCCATTACGGCAGACGCATACCGTATGCCGGAGGAAGCGGATGTCAGCGTATACCTGTTGTTTTTGGGCAGCAGAACCCTGGAGCCCGCCCAGAACAAGCTGCTGAAACTCATCGAGGAACCTCCTGCCAACACGGTGTTTGTGCTGGTGTGCGAATCGGGAGAGCAGCTGCTCCCCACCATCCGTTCCAGGGTGCAGAGCTTTACCCTGCGGCCGCCTTCTGAGGAAGCTGCGGCGGCCTATGTGCAGGAGCATGCGGCGGTGAGCACGGAACAGGCCAGGGAACTGGCGGCGCTGTGCGGCGGGAACATTGGCCGCATGCTGGGCGAACTTTCCGGCGGGGATTCCGCCGCGGCCTTCGCCGTCGCCAGGCAGATGGCAAAAGAAATGTCCGGCTCCAGCGCGCATGCCCTTCTGGAAGCCGCGGCCCCGGCGCTCAAGGACAGAAAGCTGTTCCGTGAGGTGCTTACCAGGCTGTCCCTTATTTTCCGGGACGCCCTGGTGCTGCGCATGGGCGGGGCGGCGATGCTGGGCGGTGCACCTGAGGAAGCGCAGGCGCTGTGCGCTTTACCTAAACGGCGGTTGGCGGCTCTGCCGGGCCTCGCAGAGGAATTTAAAACAAAGGCGGACCGCAATGCAAATATGGCTTTGCTGGTAACGGATTTCTGCGCCAAGCTGAGGGAAGCTGCAGGCGCAGCATGACGGCGGTGTGTGGCCGCGCATGACGCTGAGAATTGCTGCGTGCCGCCGCTGCGCTGACAGGAAGATCCAGGCCCGGATCACGCGGCCTGGAAGAAGCTTCCGTCGGAAGGCTGGACGAAAACGGGACGGGACGTCGGGGCGTAAGCGATTGGTTCGCGCCGGGCCCTATGGAGCAATAGTCTTGGACTACTTTCCTGAAGGAAAGTAGTTTGCCTGCCTTTCTTCAGAAAGGCAGGCGGAGAAAAGGAGGATGTGCGTATGGCCGAAGTAATAGGCGTACGTTTTAAAAATACAGGAAAAGTATACTATTTTGACCCTGAGCAGGAGAAAGTGCAAAAAGGGGAAATGGTGATTGTAGAGACGGCCCGGGGCGTAGAATGCGGGGAAACTGCTATGGAAAACCGGGAGGTCAGCGACGAGGCCATAGTACAGCCTCTGCGCAAGGTGATCCGGAAGGCCACCAAAGAGGACCTGAAGCGGGTGGCGGAGAACCGGAAAAAGGAAAAAACCGCGTTTTCAGCGTGCGAGAAAAAAATAGTGGAGCACGGGCTGGAAATGAAACTTGTGGATGTGGAATACACCTTTGACAACGGAAAAATCCTTTTTTATTTCACCGCGGACGGCAGGGTGGATTTCCGGGAACTAGTGAAGGATCTGGCGGGCATGTTCCGCACCCGTATCGAGCTCCGTCAAATTGGCGTACGGGATGAGGCTAAAATGCTGGGAGGCATCGGGATTTGCGGCAGGCCCTTCTGCTGCGGCTCTTTCCTGGGCGGCTTCCAGCCGGTCTCCATCAAAATGGCCAAGGAACAGGGGCTGTCATTGAACCCGGTGAAGATTTCCGGCACCTGCGGCAGGCTGATGTGCTGCCTGAAATATGAACAGGAGGCCTATCAGGATCTGCTGCGCACCACACCCAAGGTAAACGCCCTGGTCTCCACGCCGGACGGCAAGGGCGTGGTCATCGACCAGAATCTCCTCACCCGGAAGCTCACTGTGCGTCTGGATAAGGATCCGGATGCGGCCCCAAAGGTCTATAAGGTGGGCGACGTTAAGGTTCTGCGGGACGGCAAGATCAAGGTGGAAAAGAAAGAGATAGAACAGCTGAAAAGCCTGGAGGAATCCTGAAGGGCTGTTCAAAATCGGAGAGAGGGACCGCGAAATTTTCGCGGTCCCTCTCTTGCTTCACTTGACGGTTATGGCAGTTATCGACGAAGTCCGGTAATCATTTCCACCGTGGCCGGGTCGTAATGGGAGAAAAACAGACTTTCCTTTTCGTCCAAAGCGCGGACCGCCGCCATGTCCTCCTCGGCAAGAACAAAATCAAACACGTCGAAGTTTTGAGCCATTCTGTCCTTATGGGTAGATTTCGGGATCGCCACCACACCGTTCTGAATCAGAAACCGCAGGGCAATTTGGGCGGCGGTTTTTCGGTATTTCTTACCAATCTCCGTCAACACGGAATTGGTAAAGAAATCCTTGCGTCCCTCGGCAAAAGGACCCCAGCTCTCGTGCTGCACGCCGTACTTTTCCATATACTCGTGAGCTTTTTGCTGCTGTTGGAACACATGGGTCTCCACCTGGTTGACCGCAGGGGTGATGTCCACGAACCGGCAAAGATCTACAAGGCGGTCCGGATAGAAATTGGATACGCCGATTGCCCGGATCCAGCCCTCCTGATATGCCTCCTCCATTGCCCGGTAGGTACCGTAATAGTCGCCAAAGGGCTGATGGATCAGCACCAGGTCGATATATTTCGTCTGCAATTTCCGCAGGGATTCCCGCAGAGATTCTTTCGCTTTCTCATATCCGGCATTGGAGACCCACACTTTCGTGGTGATGAAAAGCTCCTCGCGGGGAACGCCGCACTTCCGAATAGCGTTTCCCACCGCTTCTTCGTTGCCATACGCCTGGGCGGTGTCAATGGAACGGTAGCCCACACAGATGGCGTCCAGCACACAGCGCTCGCATTTCTCATTGCTCACCTGATACACGCCGTACCCCAGCACGGGCATTTTAATGCCGTTGTTCAGTGTTACAAATTCCATAATGATACTTCCTTTCTTCGACGACGGATCTCCCTGCCCTTACAGAGTCATGCTTCGAAATTGCATTTTGTGGTGGCAAGCCGCTGTAAAGATTCTGACGTCACCTGGTAAATGGGAGCGTGCCGGTTGATCCCTGCGATGCGCTCCATATCTCCGGCAGTCAGGGCAAAATCAAAGATCTGGCCATTTTCCCGGATATGCTCCTTCGAACTGCTGCCGGGCACAGGGCAGAAGCCCATTTGAAGATGCCACCGCAGAACGATTTGTGCTGCGGATTTCCCATACATTTGGGCCAGTCCCGCCAGTACCGGGTCATGTAAAAGGTCCGTGCTGCCGTGGCCCAAGGGGTACCAGCATTGCAGCCGGATTCCCTGTTCCTCGCAGAACGCCCTGACCTGCTCCGCGGGGTAATAGGGGTGGCACTCTACCTGCATCACCATAGGCCGTATCTCACACTGTTCCAGTACCTCCCGAAGCTTCTCCACAGGAAAGTTGGAAACGCCGATGGCCCGCAGCTTCCCTTCCCGATACGCCTTTTCCAGCATTTTGTAGGCGTGGAGATAGTCGTTTACCGGGTGGTGCAGCAACATCAGATCCACATAGTCTGTGTCCAGGCGTTTTAAGGTGTCCTCCACAGCGCCGTCCTTGCTGTAAAGGGTGGGCCCCAGCTTAGTCTCCAAAAAGTATTCTTCCCTGGCAAGGCCTGATTTTTTCAGCCCCCGTCCCACTTCGACCTCGTTACCGTAGCGGTTGGCAGTGTCGATCAGCCCATACCCGTTGTGCAGGGCAAAAGCGACGTTTTCGATGATCTGCCCCCCTTCCTGCCCGATGGTGCCATAGCCCAGCATGGGCATCTTCGCACCGTTGTGTAATGTGGTGTATTCCATGTGGATCTCTCCTTGAGTCATTTAGTCGAATTCTTTCGATACCGTTTCCAGCAGGTCACGGATTTTCAGCTTTTGGGGACAGTTCTTCTCGCATAGCCCGCAACGAATGCAGTCTCCAGCCCGGCCATGACTTTGAATAAGGTTCACGTAATAGATCTTTTGATTGCTCATATACCCAGTGTTTTTTAGCCGTTTATGGTTATTATACAGCCCAAAATAATCCGGGATGGCAATATTCTTGGGACATTCTGTGGTACAGTAGCGGCAGTTGGTGCATGGGATCGCGGTATTTTCCCGGATGATTTTCGCCACGTTCAGCAAAAGCACCTTCTCATCCGCGGTCAAAGGCTGAAAGCTGTTCATAAAACTGGTATTGTCCTCCACCTGTTCCATGGTGGACATTCCGCTGAGTACCACCCGAACGCCCTCCAGGCTGGCCGCAAAACGTATGGCCCAGCTCGCGTAGGAGGCTTTGGGGTCAGCCTGTTTCAGCAAGCCCGCCGCTTTCTCGGGTAAGTTTACCAAGGTGCCGCCCTTCACGGGTTCCATCACCAGGATTTCCTTGCCGTACTTTCTGGCGACCTCGTAGCATTTTCCCGCCTGCAAAGCTGGATCGTCCCAATCCAAGTAGTTGATTTGAAGCTGCACCAGCTCTGTTTCCGGGTGGTCGTTCAATATTTTTTCCAGTATTTCGGGAGAGCCATGGAAAGAAAATCCAATGTGCTTTACCAAGCCCCGCTCCTTCAGCCCATTCAGAAACTCAAAGGTACGAAGCCTTTCCGCAACAGGATACCACGCCTCCCCCATGTTGTGCACCAGATAGTTGTCAAAATACTCTACGCCGCAAAGTTTCAGCTGCTCTTGAAAAAAGAGCTCCTGGTCCTCTTCCTTTTTGATGTAATTGAGCGTGATCTTATCGGTCAATTCGTAGCTGTCCCTGCTGTAACGGCTGGTAAGCGTTTGACGGAGAGCGGGTTCGCTCATTTCGTCGTTGTACCGGTGGGCTGTGTCAAAATAGGTAAATCCCCGCTCCAAATAAAGCCTCACCATTTTTTCGGTCAGCGGAATATCCACGGTGGAGCGGTCGTTTTCGTCCAGCACCGGCAGCCGCATAAAGCCGAATCCCAGTTTTTTCATCCTCGGTCTTCCTCCCGGTTCAATCATGGATTTTTCTGGTCACGCACATTCGCACAAAATCCGGGTCGAAGTGTTTCACTGCCGTGCCTGCATAGCCCAAATCTAACGCTGAGATCTGCCCCATCTCCTCTTCCGTCAGGGAGAAATCCCAAATATCCAGGTTCTGCACGATTCGTTCCCGATGGGTAGATTTCGGGATGACCACCACACCCCGTTGTACGTTCCACCGCAGCATCACCTGGCTGACCGCTTTGCCGTGGACCGCGGCGATCTTCAAAAGCGTTTTGTTTTCAAAGGGAGCGTACCGCCCGCCGCCCAGGGGCGCCCATGCCTCGGGCACGACGCCGTAATGGCGCATGGTTTCCAGCGCATTTTCCTGGGCAAAGAAAGGATGCAATTCCACCTGGTTGACCATAGGACCAATCTTCACCGTCTCACAGAAATTTGTCAGGATGTTCGGGTAGAAATTGGATACGCCGATGGCCCTTAGCTTACCTGCCTCATAGGCATCCTCCATGGCCCGCCACGCGCTGAAATAGTCCTTCATAGCCTGGTGCAGCAGGTAGAGGTCCAGGTATTCCAGCCCCGTCTTTTCCAAGGAGGCATCGATGGCGGCCTTAGCCGTATCGTAATTTTCCATATCCTGCACCCACATTTTCGAGGTAACAAACAGTTCCTCCCGGGTGCACAGCCCCTCGGCAATAGCCTCCCGTACCGCTTCCCCCACCGCGTCCTCGTTGGTGTAGGAAGCCGCCGTGTCGATCAAACGGTACCCTGCACGGATTGCTTCCAGGACGGACCGCCTACATTCATCCTTATCCTGTACCTGGAAAACGCCGAAGCCTTCTTGCGGCATCTGGATGCCGTTGCGTAGGGTAACAAATTCCATCATCGAATCCTCCTGTTTTTATCATGGACCGGTATCTACTTTCGGATATCCGGCCAGGTGTTTCTCACAACTATTTATCCAGTATTTTCGCGCCGCCGTAAACTCCGCTCATCTCCATACTGTTGAGGGATTGGTCGATGGCGGCTACCTCCTCCCCGGTCAGCCGTATCTTCGCGGCTCCCGCGTTTTCCTGGATGCGCTCTGCTTTCCGGGAACCGGGAATGGGCACGATGTAAGGTTTTTTGCAGAGCATCCAGGCAAGGGAGATCTGGGCGGGCGTGGCCTCTTTCTGCCGGGCCAGCTGGTTCAAAACCTCAAACAGCTTTCGGTTGGCTTCAAACGCTTCCGGGGAATACTGCGGCATGCGGCTGCGGTAATCGTCCGCCGCATACGTTTCTCCAGCCCGGTAAGCGCCGGTCAAAATACCGTTCGCCAGGGGGCTGAACGCCACATAACCGATTCCCAGCTCCTCCAAAACGGGGAACAGCGATTCATACCACCGGGCCATCATGGAATAGCGGTTCTGTATGCAGGCCAAGGGGCAGACCTTATGCGCTTTGCGGATGATGCTCTCATCTGCCTCTGAAATGCCCCAGTGGAGAATTTTCCCCTCCCGAATTAAATCGGCCATGGTACCGGCCACCTCTTCCACCGGGATTTTCGGGTCCACCCTGTGCTGGTAGTACAGCTCCACATGATCCATTTTCAAGCGGCGCAGGCTGTTTTCCAGCGAGTTGCGGATCTGTTCGGGCCGGGAATCCACCACCAGCTCGTTCCCCTCCCGTCTCACGCCGAATTTTGTGGCGATCTGCAATGCGTTGCGGTGAGGCCTCAGCGCCTCTCCCACCAATTCCTCGTTGTAGGAAATACTGCCGTCCTGGTTTTCACCGGTGTACGACTCCGCCGTGTCAAAAAAGGTATACCCCATTTCGACAGCCTGTTCCATGACCCGGATTGCTTCTGCCCTGTCCGTAGGGGCGCCGTAGGCATGGCTGAATCCCATGCAGCCCAAGCCGAGCTCGGACACCTGCAGTCCGTCTCCCAAAGTTCTCAGTTTCATTGGATATCCTCCCGCTCCATCAATCTTCTATGCCGGGCTTATAGAAATTGGTAAAGGTGAGGGGTTCTTTTTCGGGCAGGCCCAGCTTTTCTTTGCCCATCGCAATGCTCTTGACCAGAAACGCCATGTTCCGGCCCAGGGTACGCATGGTCTGCAGCCCCTCTTTATCCTGGAGGACTTCCTCGGCGCTGCTGCCGTAGACCATGTTCCAATATTGGCTGGTGGCGATGGGCATGCCGTTCATGGCAAAATACTTGTTCAGCACATCAAAGGCCGCCGTATTGCCGCCCCTTCGGCAGGTGACGACTGCCGCGCCCACCTTCATGCTTTTGTCCGCATTGAAGGTGCTGAAGAATAAGCGGTCCAGAAAGGAGATCGCTCCGCCTGCGGGAGAGGCAAAGTAGACCGGGGAACCGATCACGAAAGCGTCACATTCTTTGAGCTTGGGCGCGATCTCATTTACCACGTCGTCAAAAACGCATTTCCCGGTCTGACGGCATTTCCGGCAGGCGATACAGCCCCGGATATCCTTATTTCCCACATGGACGATCTCGGCCTCAATCCCCTCCTGCTCCAACGTGTTTTTCAGTTCTGTCAGAGCCGTAAAAGTGCAGCCCTTTGCCCGGGGACTTCCATTGATCAATACTGCTTTCATGAGATATGACCGCCTTTCTGCGAACTGAATCGCTCATCTGTTCTGATTTTCTATATTCAGTATAAAAAAAGAGAGACCTCTTGAGAAGTCTCTCTTGGTTCACCAGTTGATACGGAAAGGTTATCACTCCGCCTCGCTCTCCCGCACAGCTTGTATGGCGGATAGAAAGCGCTGGACCGTTTTCGAGGGCGCGGGGGAATACAGCAGGCCGTAGGGGATCTTATAATCCCATTCCACCGGCAGGATTTTCAGGAGCGGATGGATAGTATCCCAACGCTTGACCACCATCAGAACGTCCTCGCTGCTCTCGCAATGGTTAAAAACCTCCAAACTGTAGATACTGAAATCCCTGATCTTGATTTGGGGGTGGTTTCTCAAGATGTCGTCCCGCAGCTCGTCCACATAATTGCTCCAGCCCCGGTGCATCAGCATCAGAGTCTCCCCATGCAGGTCCTCCAGCGTCAACACATCTTTTTGGGCCAGCCGATGGTGGATCGACACCGCGCAGCAAATGGGGTCCCGGGAAAACTCAAAGCCCGCGCAGCCCCGCAGGGTCAGCATGGCGTCGTCAAACACACCGGCCACCACGTCGATATTCTGTCCCAGGTTTTTCAGGATTTCCCGGGCGTTCTCCAGAGAATTCTCGTAGGGGACCAGCTGAAATTTAACGTCTGGGCACAGCTCGTGGATTTTCGGCCAAAGGCCCATTAGGAACTGTGCCGGAGTCATGGGGGAGGTGCCGATCCGAATGACGCTCTCCTCCTCCTGCATGGCGTTTTTCGCACGGGCCACCGAATCCCTGCAATACCCGATGATATATTTCGCGTCCTGGTAAATGGACTGCCCCGCCTTCGTCAAGGTCAGGCCGCGATGAGTGCGCTCAAAAAGCTGTACGTCCAGTTCCGCTTCCAGCAGATTGATCTGCTTGATCACAGCGGTAGGCGTGACAAAAACCGCCTCCGCCGCCTTATTGAAGCTGCCCGCGTCAGCCACACGCAAAAAGGTTTCCAACTGCGGATTGTACATTGACACTCACTTCCTTACCGTATAAAATGAACCGCTTAAATGAGCACGGAATAATACCGCGCCCGACAGCTGGGCGCGGTTTGTTCAGTGGTTGTTAAAGCGTAGATTGTAAATAACGCTCCAACAGGCCGGGCAGCCAGTCCTCCAGTTTGGAAAAGGAGAATCCGGACGCCTCGGCCCGGTGGGTGCGCAGGCTGAAGCTCTCGCCGCCGTTGTAAGGCCCCTCTTCTCCGTCCGGGGAGAGAAGGGCGGGTTTGCCCGTATGTTCCTCCACAAAGCGGAAAATTTCCCGAAGGGAAACAGTGCCCTGGGCCGCCGCGTTGAAGGGGCCCGTTTCCCTGCGGGAACCCAGATGGCAGAGGAAGCGTCCGGCTTCCTCGGAACTGATGAAGCTGAGCCGGTCGTCAAGGTTGTCCACCTGCATGGGCAGCCCCTTCCGGATATGCTCCACATAGAACAGGAGGCGGCGGGTATAGTCATCCGGGCCGATCACATAGGGGAATCTTACAGCGGCGGCGTTCTGACCGGGATCAGCCTGAAACAGGGCGCATTCCGCCTGCCTTTTCCCCTCCCCGTAGTCGAAATCCGTCCTGCCGCACCAAACCAATTCCTTTTGAAAGGGGTCAAATTCCTCCTCCGGGGTGTCCGGCCGGTCGGGATAAACGGAGGCGGAGGACACCTGGACGAGCCGCTCTGCGGAAACAGAGTCCAGCAGATTTTTCACATCGTTGGAACAGTAGGCCACGTCGTCAAAGACCACGTCGTACCGCGCTCCTTGCAGGGCTGCCTTCATGGCGTCAGGGTCGGTGCGGTCTACACGGATACGGTTGACCCGGCTGCCGAAGGGGTCGGGCGTCAGGCCCCGGGTGGCAAGCGTCACCCCAGCCCCCTGCTCCAGAAGGCTTTTTACCAGATGTATGCCGAAAAAGCGCGTACCTCCCAGTACCAGTACCTGTTTCATAGGACGGTCATCTCCTTTGTTCAGGCGGATCAGACGCTGCTGACCCGCCCGTTTTTCGCATCCAGGCAGACCACGGTGCCCGCTTTCAGGATGCGGGTGGCGTTTGCGGCACCGGTGATGACCGGTTTGTCCATGGCCAGGCCGGAGATGGCGGCGTGGGTGTTGGTGCCCTTCTGCTCGGTGATAATGCCGGAGCACCTGCGCAGGCAGTCAATCATGGAATTGTCGGTTTCCGGCACCACCAGGATATCCCCGTCATGGAAGGATTTTTCTATGTCTTCCGGCTTTCTGCAGACACAAAGCCTTGCGGATACGGTCTTGTCGGTGACGCCGTCCCCCATCAGTAGTACGTGGCCCACCACGTGCACCTTCATCATGTTGGTGGTGCCGGAGACGCCCAGCGGCATGCCGGCGGTGATGACCACCAAATCCCCGCTGGCTACCAGGCCGGCCTTTTCGGCAGCGTCAACCGCATGGTCGAACAGGGCGTCGGTATCGGTCTCCTCGTCGATGAGCAGCGGGGAGACGCCCCAGGAGAGGTTGAGCTGACGGTAAACGTGGTCGTCCGTAGTACAGCCCACAATGGGATAGAGAGGGCGGAATTTGGAGAGCTGGCGCGCCGTCATCCCGGATTTCGTCACAGTGATAATGGCCTTTGCGCCCAGGTCATGGGCCGTGGTGCAGGTGGCGTGAGAGATGGCGTTGGTCACGTCGAAAGCGATATCGCTGTTGTCGCGGGAATTGAAACGCTTGATATAGTTGATGTTCTGTTCTGCCTTTTCCGCAATGCGCACCATGGTTTCCAGCGCTTCCACAGGATAACTGCCCGCGGCGGTTTCCCCGGAGAGCATGATGCAGCTGGTCCCGTCATAGATGGCGTTGGCAACGTCGGTGGCCTCCGCCCTGGTGGGACGGGGGTTTTTCATCATGGAATCCAGCATCTGGGTGGCGGTGACCACCTGTTTGCCGGCTTTGTAGGATTTCTGAATCAGCTCCTTCTGCAGAATCGGTACATCCTCCAGAGGGATCTCTACACCCATATCGCCCCGGGCCACCATGATGCCGTCAGCCACACGGAGGATTTCGTCGATGTTTTCCACGCCCTCCATGTTTTCAATCTTGGCAATGATGTTCATGGAGTGGCAGTTGTATTCCTTAAAGATGCTGCGGATGGCCAGAATATCCTCCGCAGTCCGGGTAAAGGAGGCGGCTACATAGTCAAAGCCCGTCTGAATGCCGAAAATGATGTCGGCGCGGTCCTGTTCGCTGATAAAGGGCATGGAGAGCTTGGTACCCGGCACGTTGATGCCCTTGTGGTTCGAAACCCTGCCTCCGTTGATCACCTGGCACACAATGTCGGTTTCAGTGACATGGATCGCTTCCAGTTCCAGCAGGCCGTCGTCGATCAGCACACTGGAGCCGGGTCTTAAATCTTTGGGAAGATCCTGATAGGTGATGGAAACGATGTTCTCGTCCCCTTCCACTTCCCGGGTGGTGAGGGTGAAGGTGTCTCCGGAGGAGAGCTCGATGGATCCGTTTCGAAAGGTCTTCACCCGGATTTCCGGGCCCTTGGTGTCCAGAATGGTAGCTACGGGCAGGCCCAGTTCTTCGCGCATCCTGCAGACTGTGTCAAATTTTTTAGCCGCGTCTTCATGGGTGCAGTGGGAAAAGTTAAATCGTGCCGCGTTCATGCCGCCCAGCATCAGCCGGCGGAGAATATTTTCGTCCTCGGTAGCGGGACCCAAGGTACAGATGATCTTGGTTTTTCTCAGCATGGAAATCCGTCCTTTCAGCAATGTACTTTTCATGGCTCTATCATACCACAAAGACGGATTGCGGTCATCGCTTTTTTGAGAATAGAAAAAATTTAACAGAATCCGCCTTCCGCTTTTTCCATAAAAAAGCGCCGCGACCAACGCGCCCGGTTTCCGGCGGATGGATGCGGCGTCCCCTCGTTATCCCAGCAGGCGGTAGATGTCCCCTTTCTTCAGGCCCGACACCTTCGCCGCTTCCCTGGCTGCCTCGCTGGCTGAAACGCCGTCCTGCAGAAAATCCCTGGCCAGCTCTGCGGCTTCCTCCAGAGTGTATTCCTCCCGGGTTTCCTTCGGTTTGGCGCCTTCCACCACCAGCACGAATTCCCCCTTGGGTTCATGCTGCCGGTAATGGGCGGCGGCCTCCCGCAGGGTGGTGCGCCAGACCTCCTCGTGGATTTTGGTCAGCTCGCGCACCACTGCGAGCCTTCGCTCGCCGCCGAAGACGCTTTCAAAATCATTCAGGGTTCTGCGCAGCTTATGGGGGGCTTCGTAAAAGACCATGGTGCGGGTTTCCTGGGATACGGAGAGAAGATGTTCCCGGCGGCCTCGCTTGTTCATGCTGAGAAAGCCTTCAAAGGTGAAGCGGCCGGTGGGCAGGCCGCTTACCGCCAGCGCAGAGATCACCGCCGTGGGGCCTGGAACCACGTAAACCGGAATATTTTCCGCTGCGCAGGATGCCACCAGCGCCTCGCCCGGATCGGAGATGGCGGGCATGCCCGCGTCCGACACCAGCGCGCATGTTTCCCCGGCCCGCAGGCGGCCAAGGATCAGCTCCCCCCGCTCCTCCTTATTGTGCTCAAAATAGCTCACCATGGATTTCTTAATGCCAAAGCGGCTGAGGAGCTTTAAAGTGACCCTGGTGTCCTCCGCCGCAATAAAGTCGGCCTCCTCCAGGGTTTCCTGTGCCCGGGGGGAAAAGTCCCCCAGATTGCCGATGGGCGTTCCCACCACATAGAGGGCGCCTTTTTCCAACACGTGTATCCTTCCTTTCGGGGAGCTTTGATCAGGAGCGGTTCTTCCAGCCCGCATTCGCCCTGTAATCTCCATATATTTTTTCCAGCGCTTCGGAATATCCCCCGCCGTCCTGTTCCAGCAGCAGCACCGGCTCTACGGCAAGCCCGGTTTTGCCGCCGCTGCGGCATTCCAGCAGGAACAGAGAGGGGGGCTTATCCTTCCTCTGCTGCACCAGCCGCAGCCGCTTGGGTTCCAGCCCGAAGCTCCGAAACAGGGACAGGGCCTCCGCCAGCCGCTCCGGGCGCAGGCAGAGGCAGAGCCTGCCGCCGAAGCGCAGGGCGAACCGGGCGGTACCGGCAAGCTGTTCCAAAGAAAAGCGAAGCTCGTGGCGCGCCGTGCGCCTGCTTTCCTCTGCGCCCTGGGGGCCTGTGCCCGCCGCCTGATAGGGGGGATTGCAGGCCACCAGGTCCAGGGACTGGTTCCGGAAGAGGGCCTTCGGGTTTCCTGCATCCCCCAGAATCACTTCGATCCTGTCTGAAAAGCCGTTCGCCTCCACCGCGGTACGGGCAAGCCTCGCGGCCTCCTCCTGGATTTCCACAGCATAAATTTTTTGGGGCTGCGCCCTCTCCCGCCACAGCAGGGGAATGGCGCCGCAGCCAGTGCCCAGGTCGGCGCAGACTTCACCCCGTCTGGGGAGAGAGAAATCCGCCAGCAGAAGCGTGTCCGTCGTAAAGCTGTGTTCCCGGGTGACCAGCGCCCGGCAGGCGCTGGAAAGCGGTTCCCACCGTGCGCCGGGGATTTCCGGAAAGCAGTTTTTGCCTGTCATGAAAGATGCTCCTTTCCCGAACCGGCAGGCAAGCCTCTGCCGGAAAGCCGCCCCCGGACGGGGCGGCAAAACAAAAAGAAGAGCCTGGGAAAAAATTGTTCCCCAGGCTCCGCTTTTCTGATATTGTATCAGGCCCGAAAACCGATCAGCCCTCCTGAGGAGCTCCAACCGGGCAAGTTCCGGCGCAGGCGCCGCAGTCGATGCAGGTATCGGGGTCGATCACATATTTGCCGTCGCCCTCGGAAATGGCTCCGACGGGGCAGTCGCTGGCGCAAGCGCCGCAGGCAATGCAGTCATCATTGATTACATAAGGCATGGGGAACACCTCCTATTAATTTTACATGTTTATTCTATCACAAACTATCAAAAAAGCAATACTTTCTTTTCCTTATGGAAGTTTCTGCACCGTTCGGCCAGATATGGAAAGCCTGCAGAACCGGGAGGAAGAGAGCTTTGGAAGGCTTCCTGCAAGATATTCCCCAGCATCCGGCTTCCTGTCCGGAGACAGCGCCGCCCCAGGAAAGTGATTACTCCTCCAGGCTGCGGTGGGGCTGCACGGCCATATAGGCCGGGCGGATGATCTTGCCGCCGCCTACCAGCTCCTCGATGCGGTGGGCGCTCCATCCGGCGATTCGGGAAATGGCGAAGATGGGGGTGTAAAGCTCCATGGGCAAATCCAGCATGCTGTAAATAAAGCCGCTGTAGAAGTCCACATTGGCGGAAACGCCCTTGTAAATCTTCCGCTTTTCCGTGATGAGCTTTACCGCAAGGCGCTCCACATTGGAATAGAGCTGGAACTCCTCGGTGCGGCCCTTTTCTTTGGAAAGCCCCTCCACAAACCGGGCCATGATCTTGGCGCGGGGGTCGGAAATGGAGTAGACAGCATGGCCGATGCCGTAAATGAGGCCGGCCTTGTCAAAGGCCTCCTTGCTCAGGAGCTTCTGCAGATAGGCGGTGATCTCCCCGTCGTCGTTCCAATCCTTCACCTCGCGCTTGATCTCCTCGAACATGCGCACCACCTTGATGTTGGCGCCGCCGTGCTTGGGTCCCTTCAAAGAGCCCAGGGCCGCCGCAATGGCAGAATATGTATCGGTGCCGGAGGAGGTGACCACGTGGGTGGTAAAAGTGGAGTTGTTGCCGCCGCCGTGATCCGCGTGAAGCATCAGGGCGATGTCCAAAACCTTGGCCTCCAATGCGGTATACTGGCAGTCTGGCCTGAGGATGCGGAGGATATTTTCCGCGGTGGAGAGCTTGGGATCCGGCTGGTGGATGAACAGGCTCTGGCCGTCGTGGTAATGGCGGTAGGCCTGGTATCCGTAAACAGAAAGCAGCGGGAACAGGGCGATGAGCTGGATGCACTGGCGCAGAACGTTGGGCACTGAAATATCTTCCGCCGCTTCGTCATAAGAATAGAGGGTGAGCACGCTCCTCGCCAGGGTGTTCATCATGTCGCTGCTGGGCGCTTTCATAATGATATCCCGCACAAAGCTGGTGGGAAGAGTACGGTAGAAGGAAAGGAGTTCACAGAATTCCCTGAAGCTGCTCTCCTCAGGCAGGTCCCCGAATAACAGCAGGTAGGCGGTTCGTTCGAACCCGAAATTGTCGTCCTTGGGCTGGCGGTGGATCAGGTCTTCCACATTATAACCCCGGTAATAGAGCTCCCCCTCGCAGGGGACACTCTTTCCGTCCACCATTTTGCTGGAAACAATTTCGGAAATGTTCGTCAGTCCTGTCAGAACGCCTTTGCCGTTCAAATCGCGCAGGCCGCGCTTCACGTCGTACTTTTGATACAGTTCGGGGTCGATGGCGCTGCTCTTCAGGCTGAGCTCAGACAGCTGGAGCACCTCCGGTCTGATTTCCGAATAGATAGACATTCATAAAACTCCTTTCATCACATTTTTGTCCGGCTTCCCCGCCGGACTCCTACTTTTTTTAAATAATAAACTTCATTATACTAAAGTTTTAAATTGAAATCAAGTTTAAATTATGAATTTTTTTGGAAAGGAACTTCCCCATGCAGAAAAAATTGCTCCAATTTTCCAAAGCGTTTGCTATACTTCTCTCCGTCTTCGTCTGCGTCTGGTGCGCTGCCGTAAGGTTTCAGAGCTGGGCCAGAGAAGAGGGTACAGACGCGCTTTTGCTGGCCGCGGGAATGCGGGTGGAGGAAACCGAAAAAGCGGAGGGGAGGCCCCAGGCCCCGCCCTCCGCAAAGGAAACGGCCAGATCTCAGGTCGAGGCGGAGGAGACGGACCTGGGCCTGCCTGACGATGGGATTGTACCTTTCCACGGAGAGGAACTGCCCGGCGTCAGCGCCACCCCGGATCCAGGGCGCGCTTCCAACACCGTGGAGGAGATTCTGATTGACGGCGGGGAGCAGGTGGGCAACTTTTTTGTCAAGGATACCTCTGGTTCCGGCGTCAATTTGACGGAAGAGCTGAAACAGGACCCCGCTGTGTCGCTGAAGTCCAACGGGGAGGTGGAAGTGCTCATCTATCATACGCATACCTCGGAAGCTTATATGCCCCAGTTTACGGGTTTCTATTATACAGATATGGAAACCCGCACCCAGAATCAGGACAGAAGCGTGGTGGCGGTGGGTGAGGAGATCAAAAAGGCGCTGGAAGCGGAGGGAATTGGGGTGGTGCACGACACCACGGTGAACGACGCCCTGTACAACGGCTCCTACTCCCGCTCCTGGGAGGTGCTGCAGAACAATCTGGAGAAATATCCGGGAATACAGGTAACCATTGACGTGCACCGGGATTCCATGACCACGGAGGAAGGGGTCAAATACAAGCCCACCGCCGTGATAAACGGACGGAAAGCGGCGCAGATCATGTTTTTGGCAGGCAGTGACGCCAACGGGGATTGGGGGGATTTTCCCGATTGGCGCGACAACCTGCACCTGGCGCTGCGGGTACAGCAGACAGCATCGGAGCTCTATCCGGAGCTTGTGAGGCCTCTGGATTTTTCCGATAGCAAATATAATATGAACGCCACCAAGGGCTCTCTGCTGGTAGAGGTGGGCACCGAGGTGAATACGGCGTCGGAAGCCAGATATTCGGGGAAACTGGTGGGGGAAATTTTAGCAAAAACCCTGAAAAAACAGTGATTTGGAATTTGTCAAATTTTGAATGTGGGTTTAAGAAAGATGGATTGGGGGAAGGATAAAAGCAAAAGGACGGAAAGGACGGGACTGGATGAAACGGCAGAATCGTGGAGCATGGCGCGTCTTTTTTTTCTCCTTTGCAGCCGCGCTCTGTCTTTTTATCTTGGGAATCGGATTTGTGCTGGTCGACTACCAGGGAAGGAAGCTGAGCTTCGGGGACGACCAGCCGCCCTTTCAGGTGGTGGAGCATCAGGACGGGACAGCGGACCTGAAAATTAAGCTCATGGGAAAAGAGACTGAACTGGATGTTACAGCTTTCGACAAAATGTTGAAATTTATTTGTGAATTCGGTTGCCTTCCCCATAGCTAGACGCTATAATGTCTTTGGATACCATATAAAGGGGGAGTCGCCGCGTGAAAACCCAATATTTCCGCTGTTGGGTGCTGCTGCTTGCCGCCGCGTTCCTGGTGCTTTGGTGCGCAAGCGTCGGCGTGACCTATTCGGCTTCTGATACTGTCCTGCAGGAGCAGGCCGCGGCAGAGGCCGCTGCAGACCCGGTGCGGGACGAGCTTGGTATCCGGATGATTGGTATTTTGGGCTGGTGCCTGGTCGGGCTTGGCTTTTTGGGGGTGGCCCTCACCGTGGTTTTAAGCGGAAACCCCCGCCGCAAACGCCGTGCGGCCCATACCTCCGGCGTGGTGAAGCGGTCTGCCCGCTATTCCTGTTCCCATTATCCCGGTACGGCTTACCGGAACCGTGTGGAACGCAGGTATTAAATTCGTGAAGATTCTGAAGCTGAAGGGCGCGGCAGGAGCCGCGCCCTTCAGCTTTGTTTCAGATGAAGCGGCATCTGTCTTTCCAAAAGAGGGAAAGGGCCGGTTCTGCCGTTTCCCATGAAAGAGAGCGGTTTTTTAATCAGCGGACAGCTTTTTCCGCTGCGGAGGAAACACGGGAAACCTGCCGGAACCAGCAGGAAAATAAAAATTTTTTAAAGTTTGACAGAGCACGCCATATCTAGTAGTCTTGTGAGGAAATGGCCCTATTTTCAAATAATATTTACACATATATTCTAAAAAGGAAAAAAAACGCAGGCAAAATAGGTTACAATCCTTTAAGAAATTTATGTCAAGTGCAGAAGGCTCTATGGCTTCACTTTCTTAATTTTCGAGGAGGAAAAAGCTCTATGAGAAACAGTATATGGAAAAAACGTTTAGCATCGGCTGCGATGGCGGCCTGTATGCTGATTGCAATGCCGGGCGGCGCGATTGCGAAAACCGTGGACGAGCTCAAGGCGGAGCAGCAGCAGCTGGAGCAGGAAAATCAGGAGCTGCAGTCCAAGCTGGAAGACCTGAAAGAGGACGAGGCCCAGAAGGAAGCGTATCAGGAAACGCTCAGCGAGAAGATTGATGTGGTGAAAACCCAGATTGACACCACCCGGAAGAACATAGAAGAGCTGGACGCCAGCATCACGGAGCTGACCCAGCAGATTCAGGACTCTCAAAAGGAAATCGAGAATACCTTGGAGCTGTTCAAACAGAGGCTGAAGGCCTTGTATACGGCGGGCAATGTGGGTACGCTGGAAATCCTGCTGGATTCCACCAGTTTTACAGATTTCAACATGCGTTCCCAGGCCATTCAGAGCATGAGCGAGAAGGATCAGAAGCTCATGGACGAGCTTACCGATTTTATGGAAAAGACCCAGGATAAGCGTGAGGAATGCGAGGCCAAGAAGAAGGAAGTGGCCGAGGAAAAGAAAACCCTGGAAAGCAAGCAGGAAGAGCTGGCCGGACTCTATGACGAGAACGCGGCCGCCCTGGCGGAAAACCAGAACACCCAGAGTGAAATGGAGGCCACCATCGCCCAGAACGAGGAACAGGGCGCTGCGAAGATAGCAGAGATTGAGCAGCTGATCGCGGCGCAGAAAGCCGCGGAGGAAGAGGCCCTGCGCCAGCAGCAGGCGGCGCAGCAGAACGGCAGCTCCGGGGACGGCGGCTCCAGCGGCACCATCGGCGACGGCGAGTTCGACTATCCCACCGGGGGCGGCGGGGTGGACGGCTTCAATCCCATTTGGCCCCTGCCCGGCGTGAGCTATGTCTCCTGTTATTACGGAGGCTATGCGGGCCACCGGGGTATGGACATCGCGGGCCCCTACGGGACCCCAATTGTGGCGGCGGAGTCCGGCACGGTCATCGAGGCCAACAACTATGACAGCTGGGGAGATTCCTGGGGCTATTATGTGCTCATCTATCACAACGGCACCTATACCACCCGGTATGCCCATATGAGCTCCATGGTGGTATCCACGGGGCAGGCGGTGCAGCAGGGCCAGCTGATCGGCTATGAGGGAGATACCGGCAATGTGACCGGCCCCCACCTGCACTTCGAGGTGTATGAGAACGGCAGCCGCGTTGACCCCATGAACTTCCTTTAAAACAGCATAAAGGTTCCCCCGGCGGCCTGCCGGGGGACTTTTTTTCGGTTCAGGCACGGCAGGGAATCCGGCAGGCGCCGCGTCAGAGCAGGTTTTCCCTTGCAAACAGCTTTTCCGAGGTATCCCGGATAACAGCCGCGGAGGCGCGGAAGAGGGAAAGTTCTTCCGCTGTCAGGCCCAGCTCCAGCACGTCGGCCACGCCGGTCCGGTTCAAAATGGCGGGTACGCCGCAAAAGACATTATTCTCCCCGTACTCCCCTTCCAACAAAGTGGATACGGGGAGAATTCTGTTTTCATCCTGCAGCACCGCCTTGAGAATGCCAGTGGCGGCTGCGGCAATCCCATAGCAGGTGGCTCCCTTGCGGTTAAGAATTTCAAACCCCCTGCGGGCAGTTTTTTCGGCGAGTCCCTGCAGTTCCCCGCCTCCGGCCAGCAGACCCGCAATAGGCTTGCCGGAGACGGTGACACAGGACCAGGGAATCATCTGGGAATCCCCATGTTCTCCCATGGCCAGCGCATGGACGCTGCGAGGATCCACCCGGAGGATGCCGCCCAGAAGGTTTTGAAGCCGGGAGGAATCCAGCGCGGTGCCGGAACCGATCACCCGGGTTTTCGGAAAACCGGAAAGGCGGAGCACATAATGGGAGATCACATCCACCGGGTTGGAGACGATCAGGAAGATCCCGTCAAAGCCGCTCTTTCGGATGGGCTCCACGATGGCGCGGGCCACCGCCGCGGAGGCGTCCAGCGTGTCAAGCCGGGTCTGCCCGGGCCGGGGAGGCGGCCCGGCGGCGATCAATACGACGTCGGCATCCCCGCAATCCTCGTAGTTTCCAACCCGGACGCGGGTATTCCTGCCGAGATAACCAATGCAGTCCTTTAAATCCATGGCTTCTCCCAGCGCCTTTTCCCGGTTGCTGTCCAGCAGCAGAAGCTCGTCGCACAGGCCTTGTACCAGCAGGCTGAAGGCGATGGAGGAACCGACCAGCCCGCAGCCGGCTACTGCAACCTTACTTTTGTGAATTGTCATCTTGCCACATCCCTTTCAGAGTATGTAGGAAAGAAGTTATTGGGTGTCATCATCACCGGTTTTCGCGGGAAAACGGCATACGCGATGGTTTATGCTCTAAACGCGGCCTTTATCAACCAATTCACCGCGGTGGGCGGCGCCGGTTGGATATCTGACACGCGGGGAGATAGACGGCGCGTCAAAGATTCAACCGGCTGTGAGAGCGTCGCGCCGTAATGGCGCTGCAATACCGGAAAAGTGTAATGGAGAATGCCCGTGCGGAGCTGGGCAAACAGGCTGTGGCAGTCCAACCCGGCTGAAAAGCCGTTCTGCCGGTTTCTGAAATGGGCAGAATTCCCAAAAAAGGAAGGGCTCGGGCGGAGAGGGCGTCCGCCTGGGTCCTTCCTTTTTTAGTTTTGCCGTCCTGGCCCGCAGTATTCCTGGTACAGCCGGCGAAAAATGACGAGATGTTTTTCCTCGTCGAGGAGAATTCTTTTTAACAGTTCGCAGATATTCGGGTCGGGCAGCTGTTCCGCCTGGCGGCGGTACTGGGCGATGGTCTGCGATTCTCCTGCCGCGGCCGCATTCAGCAGCGCGGGCAGGTCCTTCCGGTAAGAGCAGCAGGAGGCGTTCCAATAGGAGGCCCCGCCGGCATTGCTCCAGAGCCGGGGGTCTGCCCCCAGAAGCTGAGCAGCCTGGCAGAACAGTTCCAAATGGCGCATTTCCACGATCATGATATGATGAAAATATTCAGCAATCTTGGGCCAGCGCTCCCGGGTGAGAACGCTGTCGTACAGATACAGGGCAATGGCCGTCATTTCCGAATGGCAGCTTCCGATATTCTCCAGCATAGCCTGCACGCACACGGGGCTGGGCCCCTGAATCCGCAGGGCCGGATACGGCGCCGCGTCTGAAACCGGCAGTTTGAGTTCCACTTGTGTTCCCCCATCCCGTTTATGGTCTGTTTCACAGTATGCGGGAGGCGGACTGCTTATGACTGATTTCTCTCCCGGGAAAGGCCCTCGAAAAGAGAGGCGGCCGGAAAATAAGTAGAGGGGGCAGTGACCTGCCCCCCTGCGTTCCTAATAAATTATGCCTCTGTCAGCGTTTTGACCAGGTCGGCAATGAGGGCGTCCCGGTGGATGCTGTTGACGTACCGGATGGGGTGACGGCTGCTGCTGAAGGCGTAATAACCGTCATATTCGGGGATGGGGCTGGGCTTGAGACAATCGTTCATAAAGTCTCCGTCTGCCAGCCAGCCTACGGTGGTCACATCCCAGATTACCCGGGTCCAATTGTTCTTATAGCGGCTTTCCCGCTCTCCCTCCGAGCAGCTGTAACTGCACAGGTAATCGCACAGCTCATTTTTTCCCTGGAACCATTTTTCCAGCTCCGGCCCGCTCACCGTGAAGGTGGAGACCACGCCCATACAGGGCAGCTGTACCACGGCGGCCCCGCAGCCGAAGAGCACCCGTGCCGCGGCCACGTCCTGGATGAGGTTAAACTCGATGCAGTGCTCCCACTCGTGGGCGTTGCCGCCCAGCCAGACCACCACGATGCGGTCCCGGATTTCCGGGTTCAGCAGCAGGGCGGAGGCCACGTTGGTGATAGCGCCGATGGCCACCACGTAAAGGGGCTTTTCCGGGGTGTAGCCCATGGCCCGCTCCGCCAGGTCCTTTGCCGCGTCGGACTGTACGGGTTCCGTTTCGCTGGGCAGATACCGCACGGAGCCGCGGTATACCTTTTCACTCAGGTCGGAGCGGCCCATGAGTTTCAGCAGCTTCAAAATTTCCTGATAGCTTTTTTCCATGCCGTCCTCTGGACCGGTGGATTTGTCGTTGAAAAAAGGGGCCGCATATAGGGCCTGCAGCTTCAGCTTGTCCGATTTCTTGACCAGATAGGAGATGGCGTACTGGTCGTCGATTTCATTGTAGGCATCGGTGTCGATGACCACGTCCACCGGGCCCTTGGGCTTTTCCAGACGCCGAACCAGGGCCGGCAGGTCGATGGGAGCGGAGAAAAGCTCCCGCAGCTGTTTTTTCTGTTCCATCACCAGGCTGATGGTGTCGTTGAGATGATCCATGACAATGTCCGTGCGCGCAGGCCTGCGCAGGCTCCCGAAGGAGGGCTGCACCGTAACTGCGCGGCTTCCTTTCTTCTGTAATTCCTTTTATACGCCGGTTCGCGGCAGCGCAAGCGCCCCTGCCGCCTCCTCCGTCCTGTCTATAAGCATAGCGGAAACCTGGAAAAAGTCAAGCGGGAAAATGCGGGGAACAAAAGGAATGGAGAACGCCTGCTTCGGAACCGCGGCCTGGTTTTCAAGGCGGGGATTTTCCTATTGGGGCAGCAGGGCGATGGCCTGAGAGCCCATGGCCTTGTAGGCGGTTTCCACATCGTCTCTCGGATAGGCGGTGTTCTTTTCGGCCAAGGGGTCGTTGAGATAATAGCTGGTATCGTCCCAACCCACCAGCACGGCACAGTGCAGGGGTTCAATCCAGGTAAAGGGCTCGCCGGAGCTTTCCAGCAGCCAGGTATCCCCCTCAGAGGCGGGGGCCATATCAATGGTGACCCACACAAGGACGGGGGTACCGTCGGCAAGATACTGGCTGCAAAGGGTTTCCAGGGATTCCCCGGTGAGGTCCCTGGTCTCATACCTGCCCTGTGAGGCTTGCTCCAGGGCAGAGAGAATCACAGGGGAGAAGCAGCCCCAGCCGGATTCCGACCGGGGATCCCCGGGGAAAGCCTCGGAAGGGTCGCAGCCTGTCAGGACGCCGTCTTCACCCTGGTGAGGGGCGTCCCCCAGGAGAAGATACCGGTCCACAAACTCTCCTGGGGAGAGGTCTATTCCCAAATATTGCAGCGCCATTACGGCGGAAACGCTTTCACAGCCGGTGGGGAATTCCGGCAGCTGGCTGAGAAACGGCACATCGAGCACGGTCATGGCATCCGGTCCTCCCTTCCGGTTATCTTCCGGAGAATGGAGCAAGGCGGGCCGGCTGAGAAGAAATAGGGCTGCGCCCAACAAGAGCAGCGCGGCCGCAGGGAGCAGCAGCTTCCACTTCCCCCCGCACGCATGGCGCCTTGTCCGTTTGATTGCATAGGATGTCATAGAAATCCCTCCCTTTTCTCCAGTATCTCATGGAGAAGGGCAGAAAGTCCCCATCGAGTTGCAAAAGAAATGCAAAATCAGTCTGCCAGCTGCAGGCTGAACCCGGTAATGGCGTCCAGGTTTTCCTGGTAATACAGCACCAGGGAATCCACGCCGCCGCGCCGGTTTTGGGAAAAGGCGATGAGGGTTTCCCCTTCCCGGGAAAGCGTGGTGTAATCGGCATATTGGATCAACTCGGACATCACCTGATAAGCGTTCTCCTCCTCTGAAAATTCATAGCCGAAGTCGGAGTACAGATACAGCATCCCATCCACGTAGTTCAGGAGGATATTCGGCTTTTCCATGGGAACATCCTCCGGCGAGGATGCTTCGGTCTGGGAGACTTCCCGGTATTTTAGAAGGCTTCGGGCTTCCTCTACATAGGAGCGCAGCTTTTCGCTGGGATTCTCCACGGGGACGCTTTCTCCGAAGCCGTCCAGAAACTTCTCGTGGATATAGCAGATGTACCGGCTGTCCAGGACCATGCTGACGGAGAAGTGGTCGGAAATTTTGGTTTCCGGCAGGTAGAGGAGCTCCGATTTGGGATCCACCAGAATCCGGTTTTCCCGGTCGATACGGGCCGGAGAATCCCCAGCCCTGTCCAGAAAATCGGCAAGCATTTTGCCCGCGGAGAAACAGGACTCGGAGACAGCGTCCTGCTGCCTGGCTTCTGTCAAAAGGAGGCAGGCGGAACGGTCAAACAGATTCCAGGGGTACACCAGGACTTCGCTTCCGGAGCCGGAGAAAAAAGCATTTTGAATGCCCTCCTGCTTCACGCCGGAAAATACCTGGCCGGTATAATCCGGAAGAAACCGGCTGACGGCGCCGGAGCCGAAAAAACCAGCGGAAACGATGAGGAGGGCCAGCAGGAAGGGCAGTACATTTTTGATCAGCCTCATGTGCTTTCCCCTCCTTCCGGTTCTGCGGGCGGCGTCTCAGGAAAGGCCAGAAACACGGTGGTGCCCTGACCCGGAGCGCTTTTGATGCGCAGCTGCGCGCCGTGCATCTCTGCGATGCGGGCGCACAGCGCCAGACCCAGGCCCGCGCCGCCGTTTTTGCGGGAACGGGATTTGTCAGCCATATAGAAGGCCTCCGTAGCCCGCCGGACCGTCTTCTCATCCATTCCAATGCCCCAGTCCGACACGGAGAGGATTACCGTGCCCTCGCCTTTCACGCAGGAGAGGAGCACTTCTTCCCCTTCTTTGGAGGCCTTGGCAGCATTGTCCACCAGGTTGTAGAGCAGGGATTTCACCAGCTCCCGGTCAGCGGTCAGCTTTTCCCCCGAGGATTCCCACAGCAGGCGGATGCCCCGGCGGGCCAGCAGGGGAGCCATGGTCAAGCCCATCTCCCTGAACAGGAGGTCTACGTTCAGCTCGGCGTAATCCGGCTTGGCGTGGTTGGCGACAGCCAGCTCCATCAGCTTGCCGGAAAGGGTCTGCAGGCGTTTGGCCTCTTCCACGACGACCCCGGAATACTCCCTGCGCTGCTTGTCGCTGACTGTGCGCTTGATGCGCAGCAGGTCGGCAAAGCCCAGAATGGAAGTGAGGGGCGTTTTCATCTCGTGAGCCAGATTGTCGATAAACTGTTTGCGGCTATCGGCGATCCCCTGGATGCGCTCCACGTTTTCCTCCACGGACCGGGCCATGGTATTGACGTTCTGAGAGAGCTCCCGGAATTCCCGGGAGCCGGATTCCTGCAGGCGCAGGCCATACTCCCCCCGGGCGATTTGACCGATGCCCCGGTTTACCCTGCCCAGGGGGGAGAGCAGCCTGCGGATGACCAGGCTCAGCACCGCGGCCATTACCAGGGAAAAGAGCAGCAGGAAGCCCTGGGCGTACCGGGTTTCCTGCTCTCTGGCCCGGTAGATCCCTGTGACCTCCCGCACGGTAAAAAGCTCATATTCCTCGCCTTCGATGGGCAGGAGGGAGGCGGTCACGATATGATACCGGTCCCCGTCTTTTTCAATGACGGTGCGGCACTCTTCCCCGTTAAGCGTTTTTTGCTCCATGCTTTCCAAAAGGCTGCCGGAGCGCAGTTCTATGGGGGTGTTGGCTGAGGCTATGCGGACGCCGTCCCTGTAAACCGCCATGCCGCCCTTGCCGCCCGCCTGGTCTGCGGCGGCCTGCACCAGAATGCTTTCCGCCTCGCCGTCCCCCAGGAAGGGCTGGCCGGAGCCGGCTTTCCGATAATTTAGCTTGCTGAAAATGCCGGCGGAAAAGAAGCTGTGCTCGGTCAGGGACCGGTCCGTTTCAGCGGATACCGTGCGGCTGAATTCCTGCTGGATCAGCAGCTGGGAGGTGCAGAAAACCGCCAGCACCGCCAGGGCCAGCGTGCAGAGAAATACCTTGTGCCACAGCTTCATAGGGGGTTTCCCTCCTTCCGGGTCAACGGCTTTCCAGGCAGTAGCCCAGCTTGGGAATGGTGACCAGCTTTCCCTTCAAATCCAGCTTTCTGCGTACCTGCTGCACGTGGATGTCCACGGTACGGCTCTCCCCTTCAAATTCATATCCCCAGATTGCCGCCATCAGCCGTTCCCGGGTAATGGCGATATCCACGTTCTGCATGAAAAAGACCAGCACGTCAAATTCCTTGGGCGTCAGCGGTACCCGCTCTCCATTTTTCGTGACCACATGCTTCTGCAGGTCTACCAGAATGCTGTCATAGGCCAGCTGTTGACGGCCCGCGTTGGTTCTGCGCAGCACCACTTCGATGCGGGCCAGCAGTTCCACCGCCTCAAAGGGCTTGACGATGTAGTCCTCCGCCCCCAGCCGCAGCCCCTTCACCTTGTCTCCCACGTCCTGCAGGGCGGTCAGAAAGATGACGGGCGTACCCTTGTTTTTTATCTTCGTCAGAATTTCAAAGCCGTCCATGCCGGGCAGCATCACATCTAAAAGGATCAAGTCGTAGCTGCCCTCCAGGATGCGCCGCACCGCCTCACTGCCGTCTTCGCAGCTGTCGCAGCGGTATCCCACCATGGAAAGCGTCGCCTCAATCATCCTGGCGATGTTTTCATCGTCCTCCACAATCAGAATCTCAGCCAATGCGTTCCCTCCCCTTCTGTTTCTATTTTACTATGTCAAACTACCTTTTGCAAAGAAGAAGGGAGTATCTGGCAAAATTTTGCATTTCTTTTGCTTTTTGCAATCCCTGACAGGAAAAGGGAGCACGGCAGTCTTTTCTTCTGCCGCACTCCCTTTTCCCGATCAACTGGTTCCCCCTTTTTTCGACAGGCAGCGGCGCCCTATGGTGCAGCGCGCCGGCCTCCCCTTATAGAAAAGACTTTGCGTCAGGGGGATTGCCGCCGTTTCCGCATCTCCTCTTTTCAATAGGACACCTTGACGGGAAGTCCGGTTTCCATGGATTCGTTGCAGGCCATGGCGAAGGCTACGCTTTTGTACGCGTCCGCATAGGGGGAGCGTATCCTGGAGGGGTCTCCCGTAAGCACTGCGTCAAGAAAGGTTCTGTCGCATGCAAGGCCGAAATCCTCTCGGCTTTCCACAGTGACGCCCACCTCGTTGTCGCTTTTGCGCTGGGTGCCGTCCCCCGCGATGATACCCGAAGATTCTGCGGGCCGGTCCGCCTCGGTGGTTCCATACAGGGTGGCTTTGGCGCACAGATAGTAATCCATACGGGCGCTCCGGGAACCGAACGTCATCTTGGAGTCCCAGGAGGCGCCGCTCAAAGAGTAGCAGCCCGTCATCATCGTGCAGGTAATGCCGTTTTGAAACGTGATCAGCGTGGTGGAGAGGTCATCCGTAAAATACCCAGGGTTCTCCTCCTGCGTGATATAGCCCCGGCTGGGAACAGAGTATACGGTATCCGGCTCTGTTTTCAGAAGATAACGCAGCATATCCAGCTGATGGATGGTCTGCTCCACCAGCTGCCCGCCCGAGGCGGCCTTGTTATTCCACCAAGGGGCCTCCGGGATGCCTCCCACCCGGGAAGCCGCCACATGCAGAACCGGGTGGCTGTCAATAAACTCCATGGCGGTTTCGTTGATGGTATCGTAACGGCACTGGAAGCCGGAGGCGGCGATCAAGCCCTTTTCCTCCACCTGCCGCACCAGTTCCCTGGCAAGTTTCATGTCCAAGGCCAGAGGCTTCTCCACAAAGAAGGGGATTTCCCTGCGGATGGTCTCAAATTCAATGCGTCCGTGACAGGTGGGCGGAACGCAGAGGAATACCAGGTCTGGCCGCACTTCGTCATACATCTGTATAAAATCTGAATAGGCCTTGCCACTCCCGGCTTTTTTGACAAAGCTCTGGGCACGATCCAAAAGCAGGTCGCAGAAGCCCGCCAGTTCAACGTCATGAAACTGTAGAAAATGTTCCAGATGGTAAGAACCGATTCCTCCGCAGCCAATTAAAGCCAGTTTTTTCATTATTTTCACTGCTCCTTTTCGTTTTCTTCCAAGATCCTGACCATGGCCTTCGCCACGGCGCTGTAAAATTTTTCATAGGGAATTTCCGGGACGGCGGAATCTTCCCTGAACACCTCAGCGGTCAAATACCCGTCGAATCCCGTCCGGCGCAAGGCGGGGAGGACCGCCTTCCAATTTACATCGCCCAGGAGCAGGTCCACGAAAGCGCCGCCCTGGTTCAGGCCGCCCCGGCGCTTGAAGTCTTTGATATGGACATTATGAATACGTTTTCCCAGAACCTCAATCCAAAATTCCGGCCAGGAAAACGCGACCACGTTGCCCACGTCGAAGTAGGCGCCGGCAAAGGGGCAATCCAGCCTGTCGATGAATTCCGCCATCTGAAAGGGCGAGGTAAAAAATCCGTTCCAGACATTTTCCACCCCCGTATAAACCCCGGATTTCAGGATTTCCTCCCGCAGGGAAAGCAGGGTTTCCAAGGACCTCCGGACGTCTTCAACAAGGGAAATTTTAGGGCTGCCTCCGCCCGGCACCACCAGGATGCCCCCGCTTTCAAGGGCCTGCGCGCATTCTAACTGTTTTTTAAGAAGCATTTTGGTGAACGCCCGCTCCACGGAGTCGGGCGACCCCATTTTCCCGCCGTACAGGGAGGAGGAAATACTCACCACGGGCAGCTCGTACCGTTTGGAAAGCGCCCGGAGCTGCCTTAGCTCCTCTCCGGTGGTAGAAAGGGTCAGGGAATGGGCGGAATGGTTTTCGGCGTCCACATTCAGTTCGACGCCGTCGAAACCTGCCTCATGAAGCTGACGGAACATCTCTTCAAACCCGGTTTCAGGGTCCACAGCCCAGGCATTAATCGATTTTTTCATGGAAATGCGTCTCCTTTCCAGTTGCCGCGGGAGGCACGGTTGATTCAGAGGCCGTCTGGAAACGAACCTATTTGCCTCTCAAAAACACCCTCGCCTCTTGTTTCTTCTGTGATTTCAGTATAGACTGGGACCAGGGGAAAGCATATACAGAAAACGCCTTATTCTATGGATAAATCGCCTGTTATAAAACGGAAAGGAGTGACGGCGGATGCCTACGGAGCAATCCTACTATCTCTCCCTGGAGGTGGAGGGGAACAACGTGTGCCGTACGGACCGCAGGCTGGTGATTAACTGTACCGGCGTCTGCGTCCTGCCACGGCCCTTTGAAACCCGCCTGCTGGCGGGCCGGGAGGATTACTATCTGCAATATCTGGTAAAGGGGGAGATGCGGGTATGGCTGGACGGGGAGGAACGGCTGATGCAGCCGGGGCAGGCGGTGCTCTACTACCCCCATACCGGTTACCGCTACGCCATGAAGGGCAGGGAAGAGGTGCAATACTATTGGGTTCATTTCACAGGTACAGACGCGGATTCGCTCATTGCCGGCTGCCGTCTGCCCAACTGCACGCTTCTGCAGGTGGGCGGCGGGGCGTCCGTCGCCTCCGGCTTTGAGGAACTCTTTCATGATTTTATCCTTCGCGACCACTGCTTTGATCTGTCGGCGTCCTCCAAACTCATCTCCATATGCGTGGAAATCAGCCGCTGCCTGGATCCGGTGCAGGGCGGCCGTTCCGGCGCCGGAGGCCGCATCCGCCGCGCCCTCATCTATATCCACCAGAATTATGAGAAGGAGATCAGCGTCCCGTTTTTGGCGGAATTGGCGCATCTGAGCCCGAGCCGCTTTCGCGCCCTGTTCCGGGAGGCAACCGGCCTTTCTCCTCTGGACTACCTGTTGGTTTTACGTCTGAACCATGCCCGCCAGCTGATGCTTCAAACAGGGAGTTCCATCGGAGAGGTTGCCAGGGCGGTGGGCTACGAGGATCAGCTCTATTTCAGCCGTATTTTTAAAAAACGCACCGGACTTTCCCCCTCTGCCTACCGCCGCGGCGCACAGAGGTGAGGCGTTTCGGAGGCGGACGGGTACGCCGTGGGGAATAGGAGAAGGGGCTGATGCAAAACGCTGCGTTTTGCATCAGCCCCTTCTAAAACGGGAGTAATTTCTTGTTTACGGCAGCTTGGGCTTCCAGCGAAACCAGAGGGAGAGGATAAAGGTGCTGCCATCCTCCGGGCCCGAAAGCATGCTGTTTGGAATCAACTCTGCAGACAGTACGGCCTCCATTCCCTTGCGGCCGGTATCCGCCCAGCTGTCCACGCACCGGCTGACCGAAGGGCCTTCCTTGAGCTCTTCCAGCCTTTCCAGGGACTGAAAGTGTTCGTTGCCGTCCTGAACCGCCAAAGGCTCGGGATCTCCGTATTCCGCCTTTATTCCCGCATAGGCCGCGTTGGCCAGTTCGTACTCCTGCGGCCTGGGTTCCGGGGAACTGTGGAGGAATTTGACAGAGACCAGGAGCGGGTCGTCTGTTGTCTCGCCGGTTTCCGGATCGGTACTGTCGAAAAAGAGCTGTGTGGAAAATTTTTGCCCGCAGAATTGCTCGTTGCTGTCCAGAACAGCGCAGATATCCGTGCTGTCCGGGGAGAGGTCCCCTTCGGCGAGTTTCAGCCCCGTCAAAACCTCTTCCCGGGTTTTCCCCAGAAAGGCAAGATATTTTTCTGCCGCCGTACGAAAGCCGGATTTTGGTTCTCCGCAGGCCGAAAAACAGGCGCAGAGGATCAGAATGGCCGGAAGAAGGAGGGAAACGCTCCGCTTGATGTTCATCCCATGCACTCCTCTCATCTCAAGGAGCGGCCGCCGCAGGCAGCCGCCCTAAGGGTATGCTCTGAATTACTCAGGCAGGCACTGGCGAAATCCGGTGAACAGCCTGCGAACGGCTTTTGAGGCAGGAACGCCCTAAAGCTGTCCGCAGAACCTGCACGTACGGAAGGCGCAGTTGATGCAGCGGTTTCCCGGGACAGCGTCCTCAGTACAATTCCATGATAGGCCTTTTCTACAGGCCTGTCAAGGAGAAACCGGAGCAGGGCGGGCCCCGTTGAAAACAGTCCGGGGAAAGGCCTGCGGAAGAAACGGAAAGGAGGCGCTGCAAAGCTCAGCCTTTGCAGCGCCTTCCGGGGAATCTACAAATTTTTCCAGACGGGGGTCTTTTCCAGCACGCCCTTCGGGCAGGGCAGGCTCCGCTCGCGTCGTGTATCAGCCCTTCAGTTCCACCCTTCTGATCTTGCCGCTGATGGTCTTGGGCAGATCGTCGCGGAATTCCACGAGGCGGGGGTATTTATAGGGGGCGGTGTGTTTTTTGACATAGGTCTGAATCTCTTTTTTCAGCGCGTCGGTGCCTTCCGTGCCCTTGGTAAGCACAATGAAGGCTTTCACCACCTGGCCGCGTACGGGGTCGGGGGCGCTGGTGACGGCGCATTCCAGCACATAGGGCAGTTCCATGATGACGCTTTCGATCTCAAACGGCCCGATGCGGTAGCCGGAGGATTTAATCACATCGTCGGTGCGGCCCACATACCAGAAGTAGCCGTCCTCATCCCGCCATGCGGTGTCTCCGGTGTGGTATACATTGTCGCACCAGGCTTCCTTCGTCCTGTCTTCGTCCCTGTAGTAGCCCATAAACAGGCCGCAGGGGGTCTTCCTGTCCGTGCGCACCACGATTTCTCCGGTTTCGCCCACCGGGGCGCTGGAACCATCGGGCAGGATGATGTCCACGTCGTACAGGGGGCTGGGCACGCCCATGGAGCCGGTCTTGGGCACGCTGCCCACAGGATTGTAAACGGTGAGGGTGGTTTCGGTCTGGCCGAAGCCCTCCATCAGGGAAAGGCCCGTGGCCCGCTTCCACTGCTCGTAAACTTCGGGGTTCAGCGCCTCGCCTGCGGTGGTGGAGTATTCAATAGAGGAGAGGTCGTATTTAGACAGATCCTCTTTGATGAAGAAACGGTACATGGTGGGCGGCGCGCAGAAAGTGGTGATGTGGTATTTTGCAAACATGGGCAGGATGTCGTTAGCGTCGAACTTGTCGAAATCGTAGGTAAAGATGGCGGCCTCGTTCATCCACTGGCCGTAATATTTTCCCCACAGGGCCTTGCCCCAGCCCGTGTCGGAAATGGTGAAGTGAAGGCCGTCCGGATTTACGTTATGCCAGTATTTGGCGGTGATATAGTGGCCCAGGGCATATTTGTAGTTGTGCTCTGCAATTTTCGGATAACCCGTGGTGCCGGAGGTGAAGAACATCAGCATGGGATCGGAGCCGCAGGGCGCGTCCGGCTTCCTCCCGTAGGTGTCGGGGAAGCTTTCCACCTCTTTGTCAAAGTCATGCCAGCCCAGGCGGTTCTCTCCCACCATGATCTTCACGTCCACGGTATCGCTGTTTTGGGCCGCCCGGTCCGCCTCGTCGGCCACTTGGCCGTCCGAAGTGCAGATGACCGCTTTTACGCCGGCCGCCTTGTAACGGTAGTCAAAGTCGTGCTCCATCAACAGGTTGGTGGCGGGGATGATCACCGCGCCCATCTTGTGAAGGGCTGTGATGACGAACCAGAATTGATAATGGCGCTTAAGCACCACCAGCACCCGGTCCCCCCGGCGGATGCCCAGGGATTCCAAATAATTGGCGGTTTTCGACGACCATCTGCTGATATCGCCGAAGGTGAAGCGGCGCTCTGTCTTATCCCGGGACACATGGAGCATGGCAAGCTTTTCCGGGCATTTTTCCGCCAGCTTATCCACGATGTCAAAAGCAAAGTTGAATTTTTCCTCATTTTTGAAGGTGATGCCGTTTAAAATCCCGTTTTCGTCCAGGGTGGTCTCCACAAAGGGGGTGGACACGGTTTCCCGGTCCTGCCGGGCAATCTTTGCGTCGATGAGCTTCTGGAAGCGGTCCTGCTCGGGGACGAATTCCTCCGCGCCCTTCAGGACGATAGCGTAGATCTGGCAGTCCGCGCCGCCTGTGGCGATCATGCCGTGGGGAGCGGCGGAGTTGTAGTAAATGGAATCCCCCTCGTGCAGCAGCTCCACATGGGAGCCAACCTGCATTTTCATGGAACCCTTCGCCACAATGTCGAACTCCTGGCCCGCATGGGTGGAGAGCTTGATAGCCACGTTTTGCTCTGCCTCAGAATAGGGCATGGTGACGAAAAAAGGCTCTGCTGTCTTGTTTTTGAACAGGGGGGCCATGTTCAGATATTTGAATCCGTGGCGCCGGGTGATGGGCAGGCCGTCGTCCTTGCGCACGATGGTGTAGGTGGAAAGGGTGGGGCTGACGCCCTTGATCAGGTCGGTGGGGTCGATGCCGAAGCGCTGCGCGCATTTGTAGATAAAGGTAAAGCTGAAATCCGCTTCGCCCGCCTCGCATTTCTGATATTCCTCTTTGGTGACGCCGGTGCATTTTGCCATTTCATCCTCAGAAAGGCCCGTGATTTCCCGCATGGTGCGGATGCGTTCCGCGACCTCTGCTAGCTGGGTCTTCAAATCTGTTTTCTCCATGGTAAGTTTCCCCTTTCTTTGGCTTATTATGAATGAGAAGCCGTTTAAATTGAATGACGCGCTGGCAGCTTTGTCCGGCGGCGTTGGCTTTTCGTTTCAGGACCAGGCCAAATAAAAAACCGTCTCAAAAGATGATATGCTCATCTCTTGAGACGGAATAAACTCCGCGGTACCACTCAAATTGCGCTTTCGCGCCACCTTGTCGGGCTCCAGCAAGCCCTATGCACTAACGCAGCATACGCGGGAAAGGCTTACTGCCCGGGAGCTCCGGGATTCGGCTTTCCGGCTCGGAAGGGATGGGCATAAGCCCCCAGAAGGGAGGGGCTTCAGGAATTCTCCGCATTGGCTCGCAGCAGCCGCCAACTCTCTGAAACGGATAAAATTCAGGCCGTCTTCGTCATCGCCTTTTCTTTTATACAGTTGTAAAAGATTGTAATTGATAATACACCAACTTTCGCAGGTTGTCAAGAGCAATCCTGCAAAAATTTTCATCTTCAAGGCATTCCGGAAACGAGAACGTCAGAGAAAACCGGAATGGCGCGGCGATTCCTAATTTTATAGGGAAAGTGCCGCAGGCCCGGCGGATTCCGGCAGCAGGCTGCTGAAATAGTTCCGGAGCTTCTGTTCCTCGCCAGCCAAAAAGCTGCCCCAGGCGGCGGAAAAAATTTCCGGTCCGTCCTGCAGGCATTGCTCCAGATGGTAAGCCCTCTCAGAATATTCGTCATGGAGGCAGCGGCCCTGTAAGCGCAGCAGGGTAAAGGGATATCCCCAGAGGAGCAGTTCCCGGATTCTGCCGTAGCATTCCCGGATGGAGGCGAGAGGGCACTGCTCTTCTACAAAGGTGAGGCAGATGTCAAAACAGAGATATTCCTGCTTTTCCTCCCTCAGCCGTTTGAAACTTTCCAGCAGCCACAGGCGCTGTTCCGGAGAGACAGCCTCCAGCGTATAGCGGGATACCTGGGGGATGGTCAGCGTCAGCAGCTGCAGGCTTTCCAGATAGAGCCGCAGGCCTACCTGGATTTCCGGCCTGGAATAATCGGTTTCCCGGGGCTCCATATAGACCAGCGTTCCCTTTCCCTGCTGGGGCAGTACAACGCCCAGCTGTTCCAGAATATCCAGGGAACGCCGCACCGTATTGCGGGAAACCCCGTATCGTTCCATCATCTTGGGGAGGGAGGGCAGATAGCTGCCCACAGGATATTGGCCTGAGAGGATGCCGGAGATCACCCGGGAAGCCAGGGAGTACCGCAGCTGGGGACGCAGCCGGCTGACGGTCCATCGAAAAGGCACCGGCTCTTTCTGATCCGGAGGGCATTCCGCTTTGACCTCCCGGAGAAAGGCAAACAGCGCCTCGGAAGCCTTCCTGCAGGAGGTTTCAAAACGCCCATTCAGGAGGGCTGCGATGTCTTCCCGGGAGCTTATGCCAGGCTCCAGGCGAAAGGGCACCTCCCCTTTCGCCCCTTCCAGGTAGGGGAACTGAAGATAGCGGATGGCCTCCCAGTAAAGATTCAGCGCCAGCCGGTTTTTGAGAGAGCGGATGGCCAGCAGATGGAATTCCACCGGCAGGGCCGCCGGACTGTGAGCGGGGTCCTCCAGACCGTGCCGGAGCTGCGCCCAGTCCTCCTCCTCCCAGCAGTCCAGCCCCGCCCTCCAGAGAGGCTCCAGAAGAAGCTTCGCGGACAGCGCCAGATCCCGAATCCCCTCCTCGCGGGGAACAAAGTATCTGGCGGCGTTTTTCCGGAAACTGCCCTTGGGAACCCGGCAGGCTACCTTTGCCGTCTTTCTGGCGTCGACCTTCAGATAGCCCTTCTTCTCCAGTTCGCTGAAGGCACAGCGAACCGTGGCGGGCGCCAAATGAAACATGGCGCAAATTTTGGGAATAGAGGGCAGGCTGTCCCCACAGGAATAGAGTCCGTACAGAATACCGGCTTCATAATATTCGGAAACGAGCTTGTAAAGACCTGCATCGAAATCCATCATTTTCACCCTGTTCTATCATATCACAAGTTCCAAAAAGTTTCCTCCAAGATTTTCTAAATACCACAGGGAAGAGTTCGCAGCCGCCTGCTTTTTAAGAAGCTGATTCCGGTTAAACTCACGAAACTGAAACAGACGGCAAAGGTTTCCCCGTCACAAACAGCTGCCGGAAGTATGGCCCAAGCCGGGAGCTTGGGCCATACCCGGGCCGGAGCAGGGCGCCGGAAGATAAAACAAGGAAACCTGCCGGCAGGCAGGTTTCCTCGGAGGGATCGGCGGCATTCAGCCGGACCCGTCAGAACGTTGTGGTATCGGGGTCGGAGGAGTAGCCCACGCAGCCCTTCAGGTCTGCAATCAGCTGCACGTCGGAGGAATCCAGCTCGAAGTCAAACACCTGGGTGTTCTCCCGGATCCTGGAAGGCGTAACGGACTTCGGCAGGGGAAGGTATCCGCGCTGCAGGCTCCAGCGGATACAGATCTGCGCGATGGACTTCTGGTACTTTTCGGCGAGCGCCTTCATTTCCGGCACCTCGAAAATCTTCCCCACGCCCAGAGGGCTGTAGGCCTCCAGCAGGATATTGTGGGCTCGGCAGTATTCCACAACCTCATCCTGGGTATCTCCCGGGCACAGGCGGATCTGGTTGACCATGGGGGCGATTTCCGCCGTCCTGCTCAACTCCTCCATGTGGCGGGGCCGGAAATTGCTGATGCCGATTGCGCGGATCCGCTTGCTCCGGTACAGCTCTTCGAAGGCCTTCCAGGTGCCTGCGTTGGCCTCCTGCCAGTGGTCGCGGAAGGCGATGGGGTTGGGCCAGTGGATCAGGAACAGGTCCAGGTAATCCGTCCCCAGTTTCTCCAGGGTCGTCTCAAAGGCGGCAAGGGTTTTCTCGTAGCCATGCTCGCTGTTCGTCAGCTTTGAGGTGAGGAACAGCTCCTTCCGGTCAATGCCGCTCTGCTTTACGGCAATGCCCACGCTCTCCTCGTTTCCATAGCCCTGAGCCGTGTCGATATGGCGGTAGCCCGCTTCAAGGGCGCTGAGGACCGAGGAGACGGCCACCTCCCCGTTGGGCGTCTGCCAGGTTCCGAACCCGATGCAGGGGATTTTTACGCCGTTTACCAGGGTATAGCAGTCTGTCAATGCTTTCATCATTTTAAATACCTCCCGTGTTTTGAGCCGGCATCTGCCGGCCCTACCGCTGTTTTCTCAATCATATACCTTAACGTCGGGGAGAAGTCAATAGGAAAAGGGGCCGCGGGAAAAATAAATTCTGGAAAGGCCGCATTGTTAGGGTGCTCCGGGAATGGGAAATGCCCTCCCGGGATCCCGGGAGGGCATAAACAGGCAGCTCAGTACCGCCGGTTATTTTTCCGAAAGTTGTACCTGGTTTTCCAGAAACCCGCCTGCTGCTTTGCGTTGCGCAGGAGATCACCGCCGAAGAACAGCACGATGTTCAGCAGGGCAAACAGGATGGCAAGCTTGGAAGGCCAGCCACCCGCGAAGAATGCAAAGATAAAATACAGGGCGTCCAACAGGGCCAGCCATTTGATTTTGATGGGCAGGAAGAAGAACACCAGCACCTGATGGTCGGGATAGATGGCGGCAAAGGCCAGAAAGAGGGACATGTTGAGAAATCCGTTTGCAGCGTAGCCTGTGATCAGTCCGGAGCAGACGGCACCCAGCACACCCACCAGGTAAAAGATGTTGAAGCGGAAGCTGCCCCAGGCGCTTTCCAGCCCGTTGCCGATCAGGCAGTAAAAATAGAGGCTGAACAAAATCCAGATGGGGGAGCTGTTTGGGGGGAGAAAGAGAAAGGTGACCAGCCGCCAGACCTCTCCCCGGAGGATGAGAGACCGGTCGAAATAGAGCGCGGCGGAGACCTGGCCGCCCAGGACCAGATCCGTTACATAGACGGCAAGCATGACGCCTGTGATAAAATACATCAGATGAGGGATGGAATGCCTGCCGAATTTGCGGTCGAGAGAGTCAATCCAGTTCATAGAGGGAATTCCTTTCTGCCTGTAAGCTTTGTTACAGCATACCAGCCTTTTGAGGGGCTGTCAAATCGCCTCAGCTTTTCAGAAAGGTTGCAGGAAAGGCCTTGCAGAGAAAGCCCCGTCCGCCTCCCCTCGGGCGAAGGGAAGGAAGACGGGGCCGTCGTGTCCCGGGCGTCCGGCAGAACCTGCAGGCGGGTGCGCCCCCGCTGCACCCTCAGCAGGGTGGAGTTACACCGGCCGGAACCCGAAGTAGCTGAGCAGGCCGTAGTAAATGCCCCGGGCAAAGCCCGGCTGGTCGTCCCGCAGCTTCCGGGCGTCTTCGGTATTGGAGAGATACCCCAGCTCCACCAGTACGGCAGGCATGGCGGTGCGGCGCAGGACGTAAAGGGATGGGTTCAGGCGTACGCCGTTATCCCTGGTGCCTGCCTGCGCCACAAGGGAATTCAGGATGTGCTGGGCCAGCCAGTAGGCTTGGGTGTAAGTCTGGTAAACGTAGACCTCGCTGCCGTTGATGGCGGGGTTTGTATTGGAATTGCAGTGGATGCTGACAAAATAGTCGGCGGGCCAGGAGTTGGCCATGCTGACCCGCTGCTGCAGGCTGCCGGCATTGCTGGTACCCAGGCTTTCCGTGGGCGTGGTGCGCGAGGTGCGGGCGGTAAACCGGGGATCGTCGTTGAGCAGCTCCGCCAGGTAGATCCCCACATTGTAGGTGACGTCCTGCTCCCGCAGGCCGTTGCCCTCCGCCCCCGCGTTGGGGCCGCTGGGATTGTGGCCCTGGTCGATAAAAATACGGATTGGCAAGAAAAAGCCCTCCTTTCTTACTTTCTTTTACTCTATCCTATTCCGGAGAAACGCCGGAAGTGCGGAAAAGGCCTGGAAAGCAAAGGGGGACTGGCTGTGACGTCTTCCGCGCTTTTCCGCCATGTAGGCATGTCCTGTCAGCAGGAACATGCTTACATGATCTGCGCGCCGGAGACATAGGCGGACAGCATGACGCCCAGAAAAACGGCTTCCCCGGCCAGAAGCAGCCGCCGCAGGGTGGGACGGTTCTCTGTGAGGGCCGCCAAAAAAAGGAAGAAGACGAAGCCGCAGGAGAGATACCTGCCGCCGCTGATCAGCCAGGAAAGGGAATAGTTGGCGATCAGATAGCAGAAGCCGTAGGCCAGCAGGCTTGCCGGAAGCTTTCTGTTCCGGATGCCCGCGGCCAGCAGAAGGAAAAAGGCGGGAAGGAGAAGCAGCTCCGGCAGCCAGATGGCCCAGCCCAGGGTATTTCCAAAGTTTTTTACGAGGTAATTCCAGAGCGTGACCACCACCTTGGAAATCCACATGGGCCCCTGGTACCAGTGCTTTTGATGAGTCACAAAGGCAAAGGCGTCCCCGTCCACGATGAAATTCAGCAGCAGATAGGAAAGCGTCCCCAGCAGAGGGCAGAGCAGCAGCGGGATTTTGCGGGCAAGCGCCTTCCAGGCCGCCCAGAGGGACTGCCCTGCCGGGGGCCGCAGGGGCTGTACGGTTTTCAGCAGCTCCACGGCCGCCGGAACCAGCACCAGAAGTCCCGTCATCCGCGTCATGGCGGAGAGGCAGCCCCACACCGCGTAGGCCGCCCATTTATGCCGGAGCGCGCAGTAGCAGGCGGCTGAGGTGGTCAGCAGGAATAAGCCCTCGGTCATCACGGTGCCGAAGAAAAAGGAGTAGGGAAAAAGGGAGAGGAACAGCACTGCGTCCTCCGCCGTCTTTTTGCCGCAGCATTGGGCGCCTATTTTATAGACCCAGCAGCAGCCCCAGGCATAACAGAACGTGGAGAGCAGCGCTCCAGCCAGGGCGGTATTGGGGATTACCCAGGAAAGCAGCCTGACCAGCCAGACATAGCAGGGGAAGAATACTAGAAACAGATGCTGGCCGTCCTCCTGATAGCCGGAATAGCCCTGGTCGGCCAGGTTGATATAGTGCCGCACATCCCAGAGCTCCAGCCGCTGGAAGCATTCCTGGAAGGAAATGGATTCCTTAGCCTGCAGCATGACGCATGCTATCGCGGCAAAAAGCACCAGGAGCCGTATGGCCAGGGCGGTCAGAAAAATTCTCCGCTGTTCCGGGAAACGTTCCTCTTCTTCCGTGTTCTGCGGCCCATCCCACAGGGCGGGAAATCGCCGGAAAAGCTTTGGGGAGGCGCCCCAGGCCGCGGCACAGCGAAGGAGCAGGGCAATCAAGCAGAGCAGCACTGGCAGGGTGAGCAGCAGGTGAGGCAGCATGGCGCTTTCTCCTTTCCAGGGTTTTACACAGGCCTGTCGTCCCTTAGACGATTTGCTCCGGGGATTTCTTACAGGGTTTCCATAAGAAAAAGGCCCGCAGATTTTCTCTGCAGGCCGCAACGGTTTTTTGCCGCCTTGAGGGGGTCACCCCTTTGTCCCAAGGCCGGAGCGCAGCAGAAACTCCCGCTTAGCCGCATGGAATTTCCTGGCGGGGTAGAATTTGGAGACGGAGGAGCGGCTGAGCGCGGCGAATTGAAAGCCCCGGAACAGGCCCAGGTCGATCCCCAGAAGGTAGACGCCGTTGGCAAAGGCCAAAACCCTGCTGTCGGGAAAAACGGAGATACCGTCGATCTCTACGCCGTTTTCGTAGAGCGCCAGAAATTCACAGACAGCGCCGTAGGCCTTGCGCAGCTTTTTGAGCATGGCCTGCTGTACGGCGGTTTCCGTGCCGTCCGCCCGTCCGGCGTAGGCGCCGTCCGGAAAGACCACGGCAAGCACCTCGCCGTCCAGGCGGAACTCAAAGGATTTGTCCTCCCGGCAGTATTTTACGGTGCAGCCCAGCCTGGCGGCCTGCCGGGCAAGTTCAAAGGGCACTCTGCTCATAACAATCCCTCCCGAAATAAGCTCTTGTTCCAGAGTATGCCGGGGCCGGGAATTTGCCCCGAAAAAGAAAACCGGGCCCGGCGTATAGAAAAAACTTCCTGTGCACAGACTTAGGATACGCGGGCGTATCTATGTCGGGCGCCTAAATAAGAAAGGGGAAGGAACGAGATGCGGATTGTCACGGATTCGGCGGCGGATTTTGAACCGGAAGAGCTTGTCCGGCTGGGGGTGGAGAGCGTCTCCCTGGGCGTGTCCTTTGGGGAGACGTTCTACCGGGAGAATGAAACGCTGACGAAGGCACAGTTCTATACCCTGCTGCAGGAGCGCAGGGAATTCCCCCGGACCTCGCAGCCCTCCCCCAGGGAATTCCGGCAGGTATTCCGGAAAGCCCAGGAGGCGGGGGAGGAGACCCTGGGGTTATTTCTGTCCTCAGGCCTCAGCGGCACCTACCAGGGGGCGGAGCTGGCAAGGCGGGACCTGGAGTACCGGGGTTGCTGTCTGGTGGACAGCCGCACTGCCTCCGCGGGGCAGCGGATCCTGGTGGAGCATGCGGCCGCCCTGCGGGAGCAGGGGAAGGGCGCCGGTGAAATTGCGGCCGTGCTGGAGGAGCTGAAAGGGCGGGTGGTCCTCTACGCCTGCCTGGATACCCTGAAATATCTCCAGAAGGGCGGGCGCATTTCCGCGGCCGCCGCCGCCGTGGGGGCGGTGGCGGGAATCAAGCCCATCCTCACCGTCACAGAGGAGGGCAGGCCGGAGATCGTCTCCAGAGCCCTGGGCATGCGGCGGGCCGTCGCCTATCTGCAGAAACAGCTGAGAGAAAAGAAACCGGACCGCAGCTTCCCGGTGTACCTGATGTACACCCAGGTCAGGGAAAACGCCCTGCTCCTGCAGCGGGTGCTGGGGGAGGACGGAATCCCCGTGGCGGACAGCGCCCTTTTCGATGTGGGGGCCGTCATCGGCAGCCATATCGGCCCCAACGCCTGTGGGCTTGTCTATGTCAGGGAAGGAAGCGCTGTTCCCGGATAAGACTCATCTTTCGGACTATTTCTTGATGTGCCGCGGTTTGTCTGGTATACTAACATCAGAAGTATAAGCGGGAGTTGATGCCGATGGCACAGAAAACGGAATATCCGGATGTCGCAAAGCTGAACCATTTTACAGAGGGAAACCTGTACACGGGCAGCAAGACCAAGGACAGGGAAACCGGGACGGTGATCCGCTACAAGCTGTGGCCGGACAGGGAAAATGAAAAGCTGTTTGCCAGCTGCTGGGCCCAGGATGTCTGCTATGAAAAGGCCCAGGACAGGGAGGAACGGGAATTTCCCCTGACGGCGGAGGGCGTGGAGGCCGTGAAGAATTGGCTGATGGAGCGGTATACGCAGCTGTAGGAGCAGCCGCTTTGGCGGGATGTCCCGGCTCTTGAAGGAAACGGCGGAAGAGGACGGAAAAACACCCCCTGAAACAGGAAGGAAACCTGCTTCAGGGGGTGTTTCCGGAGGTCAGCCTGCGAAGCGCTGCAGCATGGCGGCGGCTTCGGCGCGGGTGGCGCGGCCCTGGGGGTCCAGGCGGGCTCCCTTGCCGGTGAGAATTCCCCGGTTCACCGCCCATTGAACGGCGTCCCGCGCCCAGGAGCTGACGGCTTCCCCGTCGGAAAAGGCGGAGAGGCTGCCCGGAACCGGGCCCCGGATTTCAGCGTAGCGGTACAGCATCGCCGCCAGCTGTTCCCGGGTGATGGGGGAGTTGGGCTCGAACCTGCCGCCTCCCACGCCGGTGACGATGCCCCGCCGGGCCGCCCAGGCCACGGCTTTAGCGTAATAGGCATCCGGGGACACATCGGTGAAGCCGGAAGCGGCGCTGGAGGCGGGTTTTCCTGCCAGGCGGTAGAGCACCTCTGCCAGCATTCCCCGCTCCAGCAAGGTGTCCGGAGAGAATGTTGCGGCCGACACACCGCCGAAAAGACCCTGTTCATAGGCCCAGCGGATGGATTCCCGGCCCCAATGGCCGCCGATATCCGTAAACGGCGTGCCGGGATAGGGCTGGGGCCCGGGGGAAGGCTCCGGGGAGGGCTCCGGCTTGGGCTGGGGATTGGAGCCGGTGTAGAAAATCTGCACCCAGTAATAGGTCCTGCCGGACTGGTACAGGCCGATCCCCACCTGTTCAAAGTCCCCGTTGAGAATATTGGCCCGGTGTCCGGGAGAATTCATCCAGTCGTTCATGGTCTGGGCCACCGTGTCGGCATAGCCGGAATTGTAGGCGATATTTTCTCCGGCCCTGCGGTAGGAAAGGCCCAGGTCGTCCAGCGCGGTAAAGGGGCCGCGCCCGTCCGGGCGGGTATGGGAAAAGAGCCGGGGCAGCTCCTGCGCCCTCACGTCAGCGGCCTGCTCCAGCAGGCTGTTGTCCGTTGTCACAGGGCTGAGCCCCGCGTTTTTTCGTTCCGTATTGATCAGCTCCGCCATGCGGGCGGCCTTCTCCAGAAGGTCCGCGTCCTTGGCGGAGGCGGGCAGGGCCGGCAGGACGCCCAGCAGCACGGTCAGCGCCAGCAGCCATGCGGCGAATTTCTTTTTCATGACAATCATCCTTTCAGCATGAGGATGCTTTTATCATACAGGCTGTATCCTGCTTTTTCAACCTGCAGAATTTGGATGCTGAACAGGGGCGCTTGACAAAAGGCCGTTTTTCAGTATACTATATCTATATCAGTGAGGTTTATTTTTTATTTGAGAAAGGATTTTTGAGGGACTATGGACGACGCCGACGGCTCAGACGGGGACGGCAAAGCCAATTGTTTTGTGAACTGCGTGACAGAATACAGGCATAGCTTGTGGAATCCGGATTCCACAGGTTATGCTTTTTTGTGTTTTGCGGTCCGGCTTCGGAAACGGTGTTGAGAAGCACCGGAGGACTGTGGAGAGAAATTTGATTCTGCTGAAGAAAAAAGGAGTGCATGAGTTTGAGTTCCATACCTGCCCAGCTTTTGCTGCAGGCTGTTCTGATTTTGATCAACGCGTTTTTTGCCGCCACGGAGATCGCCGTGATCTCCCTGAGCTCCGCAAAGCTCAAGCGGCTGGAGGAGGAGGGCGACAAGACCGCCCCGAAGCTTTTGAAGCTGGTGGAGGAGCCGTCGGGCTTCCTCTCCACCATTCAGGTGGGCATCACCCTGGCCGGGTACCTGGGCAGCGCCTTTGCCGCTGAAAACTTTTCCGGCTATTTTGTCTCCTGGATCTACGACGGCTTGGGCTTCCACGCCCTCCCGGAGGGGGTGCTGAACGCCTTGGCCATCGTGGTCATCACCATCATCCTGGCCTATTTCACCCTGATTTTCGGCGAGCTGGTGCCGAAGCGCATCGCCATGCAGAAGTCCTTTGAGGTGGCGAAATTTGCCTGCCGCGTGGTGTCGGGCATCTCCTTTGTCATGCGCCCGGTGATCTGGTTCCTGTCGAAATCCACCAACGGGGTCCTGCGGGTGCTCCGGCTCAAAACAGAGGCGGAGGAGGAAGCGGTGACGGAGGACGAAATCCGCATGATGGTGGACCTGGGCGGACAGCGGGGCGCCATCGACGAGGAAGAGCAGGAGTGGATTCAGAACGTGTTTGAGTTCGGGGACATGACGGTGCGGGAAGCCATGACGCCCCGGGGCGACGTGGAGGCCTTTTCCGCGGACGCTTCCCGGGAGGAGGTGCTGGAGGCCATCCGGCAGACCGGCCTCTCCCGGTTCCCGGTGTACGAGGGCACCGTCGACACCATCGTGGGGGTGCTCAATGTGCGGGACTTCCTGCTGAGCGTGGGCAGCGGGGAGGAAAAGACCGTGCGGGAGCTGATGCGCCCGGCCTATTTCGTGCCGGAATCCCTCCATGCGGACCACCTGTTCCGGGAGATGCAGCAGAAAAAGGTGCACATGGCCGTGGTGGTGGACGAATACGGCGGCACCGGCGGCATCATCACGATGGAGGACCTGCTGGAGGAGATTGTGGGGAACATCTACGACGAGTTCGACCCGGCGGAAGCCCCGGAAATCGAACAGCTGGGGGAAAACCTGTGGCGGGTGTCCGGCGGCGCTTCCATCGGCGACCTTTCCGAGGCGCTGGGGGTGAAGCTGCCGGAGAGCGAAAGCTACGACACGGTGGGCGGCCTGATCTTCACCCAGCTGGACTTTATCCCCAGGGACGGCTCTCAGCTGGACCTGGAGCTCTGCGGCCTTTCCCTGCATGTGGAGGAGGTGCGGGAGCACCGCATCGAACGGCTTCTGGTGAAAAAGCAGGAAGAGCCGGAGGCGCCGGAAGTTTGACAAACCCCGCGGCCTGTGTTACGATAGTTCCATGAAAGACAGGTTCCGCCCGGGGCCTGAAAAAAAGTGAATCTGAACCAGGGGAGCCGGTTGTCCGGCTGAGAGGAAGCAATGGAGCTTCGACCCTTTTAACCTGATGTGGGTAATGCCAACGTAGGAAGACGAAAAGCTTTGAGGAGCTCTTTTTGCGCAGGCATGCGCAGAAAGAGCTTTTTTTGTGTGCCGGGGCGGAAGCGGAAAAGGAGAAATTTTTATGCCGGAAGAAAAGAAAAAGTACGTGGAATACGGGTGCTGCTGCGGTTCCTCCTGCGGCAGGGTGGGCGGCCCCGAGGGCATCACGGGCTGCCGGTTCAGCCTGTCCCCCATGAGCGACGACTATGTGGACATCATTCTGGAGGCGGTGCGGCAGGCGGACGTGTCGAAGGTGTATTCCCTCACCGACGAGCTCTCCACCGTGTATCGGGGCAGGCGGCAGCATGTGCTGGACGCGCTGAAGGCCTGCTTTACCGGCGCATACCGGGAAGGGGTGCACATGGTGCTGGAGGCCACCCTGTCCAAGGGCTGCCCCGGCGATACGGAGGGGGAGAGCTATCTGGCGGCGGACGGCGTCCTGCAGAACGAGCCCCGGATCCGGGACGTGCACTTCCCGGTAACCTCGAAAATTTCCCTGTACCCCATGGGGATGGAGGACTATATGCCTCACATTGCGGCGGTGGTCAACCGTGCGGTGGATCTGGGGATCTATGACCGCTCCGCCCATTATGTGACGGTGCTCAAGGGCGACGTGCAGGATCTGTTCTCCTATTTCGACTGGGTGCTCGGCTACTGCGCGGAGCATTTGGGGCACGCGGTATTCCAGGTCACCCTGAGCGTCAACAGCCCCAGCGAATGAGACGGGAGTCCGGATATTTTGAAAAAAGGCCGCTGCTGCGGCAGAAGAGAGGATGTCAGCCATGAAACTCAAACATATTCTGTTCATTGCCATTACCGCCGTGCTGTTCGGCGTATTTTATCTGGGAACCACCTATGCGGGCACGTTCCTCACCGGGGTGCTCACGCCCATGGGCCTGGGTATCCTGGGGTACGAGCCCTTTTACGGCATCTGGTTTATGGCGGCGGTTTTCATCACCTATGTGATTCAGAAGCCCGGCGTAGGCCTGATCGCCGAAATGCTGGCATCCTTCCTGGAGGTGCTGATGGGAAACATGTTCGGCCCCATCATCTTCCTCAGCGGGCTGATTCAGGGCCTGGGGTCCGAGGTGGCGTTCGCCGCGTTCCGCTATAAAAAGTTCGGCTATCCCCAGACCATGCTGGCGGCTGTGGGCTGCACGGTGTTCAGCTATATCTGGACGGGGATCCGCCAGGGCTACCACACCTTTGCCCCCGGAATCCTCATTGCCATCTTCGCGATCCGGCTGCTCAGCTCCCTGCTGTTCTGCGGCGTGCTGTGCAAGCTGCTGGGGGATGGCCTGGCGAAGGCGGGCGTGCTCCGGGGCTTCGCGCTGGGCGACAGGCAGAAGCTGACGGTAGAAGACTGACATGGCGGCGTATCTGGAGCTTTGCAACGTGAGCTTCCGCTATTTGGAGGAAGCGCAGGCCGACGTGCTGCAGCATGTGAATTTCGCCCTGGAAGAGGGAAAGGTCACTGTGCTTTTGGGGGCCAGCGGCTGCGGGAAGAGCACCCTGGCCCTGTTGGCGGCGGGGATTTATCCGGAAAACGGCGGGGTGATGGAGTCGGGGGAAATCCGGCTGCTGGGGCGGCCTCTCGCGGAGTACGCCATCCCCCAGCGCACTAAGGCCCTGACCGTGCTGTTTCAGAATCCGGACCTGCAGTTCTGTATGGACACCCTGCGCAAGGAGCTGTTTTTCTGCCTGGAAAACCTCTCGGTCAGCCCGGAGGAAATGGAGGCGCGGGTGGAAAAGTTCGCCCGGCTGTACGGGGTGGAGGAACTGCTGGACAGAAAGCTCTCCACCCTGTCCGGGGGAGAGAAGCAGAAGGCGGCCCTCTGCTGTCTTCTGCTTTTGGAGCCCCGGGGGATGATTCTGGACGAGCCCTTTGCCAATTTGGACCCGGAGTCCGCCGCGGGGCTGCTGGAGCTTCTTCGGCGGTACCGGCGGGAGCAGGGGGCTACTGTGGCGGTCATCGACCACAAGCTGGACCGCTGGCTGGACTTTGCCGATGAGATTATGGTGCTGGGCAGCGGAGGAAAAACGCTTGCCCGAGGAATCCATCCGGAAAATCTGGGGGAATACCGGCGGCTGTTTCAGGAGGAAGGGCTGTTTTTCCCCGGGGAGCCCCAGGCTTTCGAGGCCCGGGAGCAGTCTGGAGAGGTTGTGTTGGAGCTTCGGGATGCTGCCTACAGCTACCCGGGCCGGATGCTTGCCCGGGGGCTTTCAGCTTCTTTCCGCAGAGGAAGCGTCTCCGCTATTTTGGGGCCCTCCGGCTCCGGGAAGACCAGCCTGTTTTCCGTGATTCTGGGGCAGCTGCCCTACAGCGGCTCGGTGCGGGTGGCGGGCATGGAGGTCAAAAAGGCCGGAAAGAAAAAGCTGTACCGGGAGGTTTCGGCGGTGTTCCAGAATCCGGGAAACCAGTTTATTGCGCTGAATGTGCTGGACGAGGTGTTCAAAAGTCTGGAGCTCTGGAATCCACGGGAAAACGGGGAGGCGCTCCGGAGCAGGGCGCTGGAAATTCTAGACCGGTACGGTCTGAAAAAATACCGGCGCTATTCGCCCTACATGCTCAGCCAGGGCCAGCAGAGGCGGCTGGCGGTGCTCTCCGTGCTGGCTGGCGGCCAAAGGCTGCTGCTGCTGGATGAGCCCACCTACGGGCAGGACTGCAGGAGCACCAGGGCCATGATGGAGCAGCTGAGGCAGCTGTGCGCGGAGGGCCTCACCGTGGTTTTCTCCACCCATGACAGGGAGACCGCCTGTCAATACAGCGACGCGGTCTATGAATTGCAGGAGGGAGGGCTGAGGCCGTGGAACGGATCAATCCGGCGGTAAAGACGGCGGCGTTTTTGCTGCTGGGCCTGGTGCTCTCCTTTAACGGCAGCATCGCGGCAAACCTTTTGCTGATCGTGCTGGGACTGCTGTTCCTGTTCCTTGCGCCGGGCAGCAAAAAAAGGGCGCTTTCTATCGGCGGCGGGGCGCTGCTGGCGGCGCTGAGCCTGTTTTTTACCTCCCTCTGGTTCGGCAGGGAGGGCGGCGGAAGCCAGAGCGTCAATTTTGCCATGGCCGCCGTGTCCTCCGGCTCCCTGCGCAGCGGCGTGCTGCTGGGCACGCGCATTCTGGCCTTTGCCGCCATAGGGCTGCTGTTTGCCTTCACCACTTCCAGCGACCTTCTGGTGGCCTCTTACATCCAGCAGTTCCGTCTGCCGCCCAGGTATGCCTACGGCATTTTGGCAGCCTACCATTTTTCAGGGAGCCTCGCCCGGGAATTCCGGAAAGTGCGGCTGGCCTTCCGGGTGCGGGGAGTGAGGGTGGGGCCGCTCTCCCTGAAGCCGCTGTTCGTCATGCTGGTGAACGCGCTGCACTGGTCCGGGGACATTGCAGCGGCCATGGAATCCAAAGGATTTGACGGCAGCCGGAACCGGACCTACCGGCTCCGCCCCCGGGTGGAGCCGCGGGACTGGGTGTTTGCCGCCGGGGTGCTGGCGGTCATGGGCGCCATGCTGGGCTGCAATCTTCTGCCCGGCATTTTGTAACCGGCGTGTGAGGTGCGCCCGGCAAAAAAGCAGGCGTCTATTTCAAACTTCTTACAGTTTTCTTTTTCCGTTGTAATCCCGGTGCAAAGCACCTATAATAGAAGAAAGTGAAATTCTGCCGCAGGGAGGCTTTCTTCATGTTAAAAGGGATTCGAAACAGTATTATCTTAACTTCGCTGCTGTACATTGTTCTGGGCGTCGTGCTCATCGTGTTCCCCGAGGTGTCGCTGGGGCTCGCCTGTATCCTCATTGGCGCGGTGACGCTGATCTACGGCGTGGTGCGCATTGTCGCCTTTGTGCGGGATGGCGGCGAGGCGTCCGGCCGGTTTGACCTTTTCGTGGGTGTGCTGCTGGCCGCTCTGGGCATCTTCCTGCTGGTCTGCCCGCAGGTGATCGTATCGCTGATCCCCATCGCCCTGGGCATCTATATCATCGTGGACAGTGTTTCCGCCGTGAAGAAAGCGCTGGATCTGAAGGCGCTGGGCTTTGAGCGCTGGTGGGTCTCCTTTCTCGTGGCGCTGGCCCTGCTGATCCTGGGCGCGGTGATGGTGGTGCGGCCTTTGGCGGCGGCCAGCGTTCCGGTGGTCTTCATCGGCATTGTGTTCCTGTTTGACGGGGTTTCCACTCTGGCGAACACTGTGGTGGCCGACCGGGTCTTCCGGAACTGAGCGCACCGCAGGAGGGGGCCTCTCCCCAAATGCGGACGGGGCACAGCGTGCCCGTGAAAATGGGATCACAAGAGAGAAAAATTAAAAAATAGTTTCCTGAAAACACAGCGCGCAAAACCGGCGCCTTTTCAGAGCGGTTTTGACAGGCGCCCTCTTTACTGGACGATTCAGTAAAGAGGGCGCCTGTCCTTTCAGCTCAAAAAGGACGCCGGTTTCTTTTTTAAGGGTTTTCCCGGCAGGCGGCGTTTCTGCCTTTCCGTTTCTTTATATCAAGCCAAGCAGATGGGCGGCCGCTCCGGCCAGAGGAACCTTTTGGGTAAAGCTGTGGTCCCTGGCGGCAATTTCGCAGCAGCCCTCCCGCAGGTTCCGGGGGCTGACCACCACCCGGAAGGGCACGCCCAAAAGATCGGCGTCGGAGAACTGGACGCCGGCGCTCACCGGGCGGTCGTCGTACAGCGTCTCCACGCCTGCGGCCTGAAGCTCCCCGTAGAGACGGTCCGCGGCCTCCTTCACATCCGGGTTTTCGGCGCGCACTGCGCAGAGGTGCGCTTGCCAGGGAGCGATGGAGAGGGGCCAGACGGGTCCGAATTCATCGTGGCGCGCCTCGCACACCGAGGCGGCAAGCCGTCCGATCCCAATGCCGTAACAGCCCATCAGGGGGAAGTGGAAATTGCCTTCCCGGTCCAGGTACCGCATGCCCATGGCTTCGGTATACTTGGCGCCCAGCTGGAAGATGTTTCCCACCTCGATTCCCCGGGAGATGGAGATGGATCGCCTGCCGCAGCGGGGGCAGATTCCTTCGTCCTGCAGTTTTGCAAAATCCTCATAGCGCAGCTCCCCCAGCTCCCGCCGGAGGTCCAGGCCCGTATAATGGAATCCCTCCCGGTTGGCTCCGCAGCAGAGGTTGTTGGCGTTCTCAAGGGAGCGGTCGAAGAGCAGGGTAAGCCCGTCCGGCAGCCCGCAGGGCCCCAGGAAGCCGGGGTGCAGCCCGCTTTCCTCCGTGAGGGAGGCCGGGCGGATCCCGCAGCCCAGAAAATTGGTCACTTTGGTCTCGTTCACTTCCAGGTCGCCCCGCAGGAACAGCAGTACCAGGCCGCCGTCCGTCTCCTTTTCATAGGCCACTGCCTTGCAGGCCTTCTCCCGGGGCAGATGCAGGAGCTGGCAGACCTCCTCAATGGTGTGGGCGCCGGGGGTGCCCGTCAGGGTCAGCGGCTGTGACTGTTCGTCCCGGCGGTTTTCCACGATGCACTCCGCCGCCTCCAGGTTGGCCCGGTAGCCGCATTCCCCGCATAGGGCGATGGAATCCTCCCCCACGGGGGTCAGCAGCATAAATTCATGGGAAAGGCTGCCTCCCATCATGCCGGAGTCGGAGGCTACGGAGATCACTTCGGGAATGCCTGCCCGGGCAAAAATGCGTTCATAAGCCTGCAGGCAGCGCTGGTAGAACGCCTCCAGGTCCTCCTGGGAGGTGTGAAAGGAGTAGGCGTCCTTCATGGAAAATTCCCGCACCCGGATCAGCCCGCCCCGGGGACGCGCCTCGTCCCGGAATTTTTCCTGAATCTGATAGAGGAAAAAGGGGTATTTGGCATAGCTTTGCCCGTACTCCCGCACCAGCTGTACCGCAGCCTCCTCATGGGTCATGCCCAGCACCAGGGGCGCGCCGTTCCGGTCGGAAAACCGCAGCAGCTCGCTGCCGATGGTATCGTACCGGCCGGACTCCTGCCACAAAGCGGCCGGAAGGGCAACGGGGAACTGTACCTCCTGGCCGTCCAGGGCGTCCATCTCCTCCCGGATAATCTGTTCAATTTTCCGAGTGATCCGCCGCAGGGGCGGGTATTGGGAATAGATGCCGGAGGCCACGTATTTCATATAGCCGCCCCGAAGCATCAGGGCATGGCTGTCGATGACGCAGTCCGCCGGCCGCTCCTTAAAACGGTCTCCAATCAGCTGCTTTATTTTCATAGTTCTTCTATTCCTTTCTCCCTGCCGGTTGTTTTGTACAGGCGCATGGCCTTGCCGGAAGAGGGGTGCGCAGGGGAAAAAGAAAACGCCCTAAACCGGTTTCAAACGGTTTAGGGCGAACAGGGTTCTGTCCGTGGTACCACCTAAATTCGGAAAATCCGCACTGAGGATCTTCCGCACTTTTCCGCACAGGGCTTTTGCCCGATACGGCTTCCCCTGTGACGGGAGGAACCCGGTGAGGCTTACAGGAAAAAATCGTTCGGCCCACAGCTCGAAGAGGGGTTCTGCGTCCTTCCGGCAAAGGCTTGCACCTGCCGCCTTCTCTCTGAGCGTTCCGGAACGCTTACTGTTTCTTCTCATCGCTTTTTTCATTTAATTTGCCCCATTAAACCACAGCGGATGAAAAAAGTCAAGGGGGAATTCCAGGCGGGGGCTGTCCTTTTTTGTCACATTCCCCCGAATTCAGGGAAAAACGGAGTAGAATTGACCGGAAACACCGGCAGGAACAGCGGCGTGATGCTTTTATCAAGCCGTCTGCCGGATTCTGTGACTGTAGGAGGGAGTTTGGTGACAAATTCGACCGGCACGGCAGGCGGGCTCTTGGACAGGGTGGCAAAACACCGCACCAGAATCGGATATGGTTATTTGGAAACCGCAGTCGAACTGGTGATCCGCAAAGGCATCTTTCCTGCCAAAGGCCTGATGAAGCTTTACGGGGAAATCGCCGAGCGAGAGAAAAAGTCGGCGCGCACGGTGTCCCGGGATATCGCCCGGGCTGTGGAAGACCTTTGGGAATGCGGGGACGTAAAGCTGCTGCAAAAGCTCTTGGACAGGCAGATGATTTCCGGAACCTCGCCCGGAGAAACCATTTTTCTGCTGGCAAACTATCTGTCCGGTGGGAAAATCCGGCTGAAATGAGAGAAACGGCCGGTTTCGGCAATCCTCATTCACTTATGGTAAAGCTTTTTGGACTGGTACTGGGGCTCGCAGGTCAGGTTGACTCCCAGCTTGCGGAAGGTGCCCTCGTCCACATGGGACAGGATGACGGAGGAATGGGCCTCGCAGCCCCGCAGCTTGGGCAGCTGGCGCAGGGCCAGCTCGGCGGTGGGGTTGGTGGCCGCGCTGATGGACAGGGCCACCAGGATTTCATCGGTGTGCAGGCGCGGGTTCCGGTTGCCCAGATGCTTGATTTTCAGGTTCTGGATGGGTTCGATGACAATGGGGGAGATGAGGTGGATGTCTTTCTGAATGCCGCCCAGAGCCTTCAGGGCGTTCAACAGCACGGCTGCGGAAGCGCCCAGCAGGGAGGAGGTTTTTCCTGTGATAATCCGTCCGTCAGGCAGCTCTACGGCGGCGGCGGGCATGCCGGTTTCTTCCGCCCGGCAAAGGGCGCGGGCAATGACGGGCCGGTCTTCGGAAGTGATGCCGGCCTTGTTCATCAGCAGCTCCACCTTGTAGACCACCTCTTCGCTGCCGTTGCCCTGGCGCTGCTCGCACATGGCGCTGTAATAGCGGCGGATGATCTCCTGCCGGGCGGCCCGGCAGCAGGCCTCGTCGTCGATGATACAGTTTCCGGCCATATTCACGCCCATATCCGTGGGGGATTTATAGGGGGAGGCGCCTGCGATTTTTTCAAACATGGCGTTGAGGACGGGGAAAACCTCCACGTCCCGGTTGTAATTCACCGCGGTCACCTCGTAGGCGTCCAGATGGAAGGGGTCGATCATGTTCACGTCGTTCAGGTCGGCGGTGGCGGCCTCATAGGCCAGGTTCACCGGGTGCTTCAGGGGGAGGTTCCAGACGGGAAAGGTCTCGAACTTGGCATAGCCCGCGGTGATGCCCCGGCGGTGTTCGTGGTAGAGCTGGCTCAGGCAGGTGGCCATCTTTCCGCTGCCCGGCCCCGGGGCGGTCACCACCACCAGGGAACGGGAGGTCTCGATATATTCATTCCTGCCGAAACCCTCGTCGCTGACAATGAAGGGGACGTTTGCGGGATAGCCCGGAATGGTATAGTGGCGGTATACCTTGATGCCCAAAGATTCCAGACGGTTCTGGAAAGCCTCCGCTGCGGGCTGGGAATTGTACTGGGCCAGCACCACGCTGCCCACGAACAGGTCGATTTCCCGGAAGGCGTCGATGAGCCGCAGTACGTCCAGATCGTAGGTGATGCCCAGATCGCCCCTTACCTTATTTTTCTCAATATCAGAGGCGTTGATGACGATGACGATTTCCGCCTGTTCCTTGAGCTGGAGCAGCATGTTCACCTTACTGTCCGGCTTAAAGCCCGGAAGCACCCGGGAAGCGTGAAAGTCGTCAAACAGTTTGCCGCCGAATTCCAGGTACAGCTTGCCGCCGAACTGGTCGATGCGCTCCCGTATCTGCTGAGACTGCAGCTTTAGATATTTGTCGTTGTCGAACCCGATTTCCATGAATCTTTCCCCCTCGAATCCTTAAAACTCAATCGTTCCAAATTATATCACAGAAGATACGCCAATGCAAAACAGATTCCGAAAGAAAACGTCCCTTTTTCCATTCAGCCGCCTGCCAGTACCGGCGGGCGCAGTGCTGAAATGGGCCGCAGGAGAAAGTACATCAGCATTTTTTCAGATATTCTGTGGGGGACACGCCGAAATACCGTTTGAACATCCGGGAAAAACTGAACACATCGGAATATCCCGTGGAGATAGCGGCCTCGCTGGGGGTCTGGCCGTGCTCCCGCATAAGCTCGGCGCCCTTTTCCAGGCGGAAGCCGGTCAGGTATTGCTGCGGGGATTTTCCGGTCTCCCGCCGGAAGAGGCCGCTGAAATAGCTGCGGTCAAGATTGAGACGCCGCGACAGCTCTGAAATGGAAATGCCCCGCATATATTCTGTCTCCAAATAGGTTTTTGCCGCGTTGACATAGTCCTGGCCGCGGCCCTGGCGTTCCTGGAAGGGGCCGGACTGAAGCAGGGCCAGGAGCTCCCAGATTTTTCCGCAGAGAAAGGCCTCCCTCCCTGCGGTCAGGGAGGCTGCCTGCCGCATGGAGGAAAACAGCTTTTCCGCCTGGGGGAGGAGAAGCACGTCCCGGGAAAGCGCTTCGGGAAGGGGCAGGCCCAGCTCAAAGCCAACCCAGAGGTAGTGCCAGGGGGCTTCCCGGTCCGCCTCATAGTAGGTCATATCATAGGGGCGGATCACAAAAATCTGTCCCGGACCCAGGTCATAGCTGCGCCCTCCCACCGTAAAGACGCCTTTGCCTGACACCACATAGTGCAAAAGAAAATAGGAACGGGAGGCCGGGCCGAAAGAATGTCCCGGCGCGCAGTGCTCCCACCCAAACTGGATGGGGTTAACCTCCTTCCATCTCTGGTTTGACAGCAGAACAGTCTGCATCTCCATCTTCACATCTCCTTCCGCTTTCTTTCGCAGAAAGCTTGGCAAAGAACTCTGAGCTCCAGCCCTCACGCCTGCGGCTTCCGGGCTGGAGAAGGGCCTTTGCCTTCCCCTCAAGGGGAAGCCTTGCCTGATTTCTGACGGCTAACATCTAGCATCATACCAAAGAAACCTCACATTGTGCAATACCCAATACGGGATTTCCGTGATAAGCTAAAGCCGGAGTGGGCAGGAGCCCACGAAACGCGGAAAGGATGTTGTTTGAAAATGAAAAAAATAACTTTTATGGGCGCGGGCAGCACTGTGTTCGTGCGCAATGTGCTGGGGGATTGCCTTTGCAGCGAGGTGCTGCGGGACGCGGAATTCGCCCTGTACGACATTGACGCCAAAAGGCTTTCGGAAAGCGCGGAGATCATCGGCGCCATGAACGAGACCATGGGCGGGCATGCGAAGGTCACCGCGCATCTGGGGGTGGAGAACCGGAAAGAGGCGCTGCGCGGGGCCGATTTCGTGGTGAACGCCATTCAGGTGGGGCTTTACGACCCCTGCACCATCATCGACTTCGAGGTGCCAAAAAAATACGGCCTGCGCCAGACCATCGGCGACACGCTGGGCATCGGCGGCATCATGCGGGCGCTGCGCACCATCCCTGTGCTGGCGGATTTTGCCAGGGATATGGAGGAGGTCTGCCCCGACGCCCTTTTCCTGAATTACACCAATCCCATGGCCATGCTTACCGGCTATATGCAGCGCTATACCGGGGTGAAGACCGTGGGCCTGTGCCACAGCGTGCAGACCTGCAGCGAGACCCTTCTTAAAGAACTGGACATGGAGGATAAGCTGCAGGACCGCAAGGAGCTCATCGCCGGCATCAACCACATGGGCTGGCTTTTAAAGCTGGAAGACCGGGACGGAAACGACCTGTATCCCGAAATCCGCCGCAGAGCCAGGGAGAAGAACGCCTCGGAAAAGCACAACGACATGGTGCGTCTGGACTACATCGAAAAATTCGGCTATTACTGCACCGAGTCCAGCGAGCACAATTCTGAATACAACATGTTCTACATCAAATCCAAATACCCTGAGCTCATTGAGCGGTTCAACATCCCCCTGGACGAATACCCCCGCCGCTGCGTCAACCAGATCGAGGGCTGGGCCAAGGAACGCGACGAACTGCGCAAGAACCGCCGGCTGGAGCACGAGCGTTCCAAGGAATACGCTTCCCACATCATGGAATCCATTGTGACGGGCGATCCCTACAAGATCGGCGGCAATGTGCTCAACGCAGGCGGATTGATTGAGAACCTGCCCCAGGACGCCTGTGTGGAGGTGCCCTGCCTGATCGACGGCATGGGCGTGCATCCCTGCAGGGTGGGCCGCCTGCCCGTGCAGTGCGCCGCCATGAACATGACCAACATCAACGTGCAGCTGCTGACCATCGAGGCCGCCGTCACTGGGAAGAAGGAACATATTTACCAGGCCGCCATGCTGGACCCCCACACCGGCAGCGAGCTGGATATTGACACCATCGTGAAAATGGTGGATGACCTGATAGAGTCTCACGGCAGCTGGCTGCCGGAGTACCGCTGATCCAAAAAGGCAGGGCGTGTGCGCCCTGCCTTCGGCTTGGCGAAAAAGAGCATTTCGCCAAGCCGAACAAGTTTGCAGGGAAGAAATAGTTTTCTCAGAAAGCCTCTTCCCGTGCAAACTTGTTTCTAAATCAACGCGGGAGAGGAACCCTGACGGTTCCCGCAGAACCTTGGTTCTGTCTACACCCTTCCTCCCTCCGAAGGTGTTGGCTCTTACGTTTATCGACAGACTGAAGGCAGGGCGTGTGCGCCCTGCCTTTTTGCGTCCCCCGCAGGAAAGCTTCACCGGGAAAGTCTTAAACTTATAAAAAATGTTTTGAGCATCGGAGGAAGGTTTTCCCTGGCCGGAGGCCTCTTCCGTTACTTTTTGCTTTGCCACAATTTTAACAAATTGGTCATTGATTCTTTAGAGGCTATGTGCTAAAATAGATGCTGGGTAACAAGTGTTCATTTTCACATGCATTTTTTTGCCATTGGGCGAAAGGAGAAATTTATAATGACCAACAACAAGACTGTGCTGAGCTGGCTTGAAGAGATGAAAGCGCTGGTCACACCCGACGAGGTTGTGTGGATCGACGGCTCCGAAGAGCAGCTCGAGGCGCTGCGCAAGCAGGCCTGCGAAACCGGCGAGATGATTAAGCTTAACGAGGAAAAACTCCCCGGCTGCTATCTGCACCGCACGGCTGTCAATGACGTGGCCCGCGTGGAAGGCCGCACCTTCATCTGCTCCCAGAAGGAAGAGGACGCCGGCCCCACCAACCATTGGATGGACCCCCAGAAGGCCTACAAGATGCTTTTCGACATTGCCCGCGGCAGTTACAAGGGCCGTACCATGTACGTGATCCCCTACTCCATGGGTCCCATCGGTTCTCCCCTTGCCAAGATCGGCATTGAGGTTACCGACTCCATTTACGTGGTGCTGAACATGGCCATCATGACCCGCGTGGGACAGGCTGTGCTGGACGTGCTGGGCGACAGCAGCGACTGGGTCAAGGGCCTGCACTGCAAAGTGAATATCGAGGAAGAGAACCGCTATATCTGCCACTTCCCCGAGGACAATTATATCATCAGCGTGAACTCCGGCTACGGCGGAAACGTGCTGCTGGGCAAGAAGTGCTTTGCGCTGCGCATCGCTTCCTTCCTGGGCAAGAACGAGGGCTGGATGGCCGAGCATATGCTGATCCTGGGCATTGAAAATCCCCAGGGCGAGGTCAAGTATGTGTCCGCGGCGTTCCCGTCCGCCTGCGGCAAGACCAACCTGGCCATGCTCATCCCGCCGGAAGGCTACCGCGAGAAGGGCTACAAGGTCTGGACTGTGGGCGACGATATCGCCTGGATGCGCCAGGGCCCCGACGGCCGCCTGTATGCCATCAACCCGGAGGCTGGCTTCTTCGGCGTGGCTCCCGGAACCAATATGAAGTCCAACCCCAACGCCCTGATCTCCACCCAGAAGGGCACCATCTTCACCAACGTGGTGCAGAACCTGGACGACAACACCGTGTGGTGGGAGAGCCTGGACAAGAATCCGCCTGAGCACGCCATGAACTGGAAGGGCGAGCCCTGGAACGGGAAGACCTCCGATCAGAAGGGCGCTCATCCCAACAGCCGCTTCACCGCGCCTGCCAAGAACTGCCCCTGCATCAGCCCCGAGTTCGAAAACACTGCAGGTGTGCCGATTTCCGCCATCATCTTCGGCGGCCGCCGCGCCCAGACCACCCCGCTGGTCTATCAGTCTAAGGACTGGAACAACGGTGTGTTCGTAGGCTCCATTATGGCTTCTGAGACCACCGCCGCCGCCACCGGCGCTGTGGGCGTTGTCCGCCGTGACCCCATGGCAATGCTGCCCTTCTGCGGCTACCACATGGGCGATTACTTCAAGCACTGGTTCGAAATGGGCGAGAAGCTGGGCGACAAGGCTCCCAAGATTTTCAACACCAACTGGTTCCGTCTGGATGACGAAGGCCACTTCATTTGGCCGGGCTTCGGCGACAACTTCCGTGTACTGGAGTGGATTATCCGCCGCTGCGAGGGCAAGGTGGACGCTGTGGAAACTCCCATCGGCTTTGTGCCCAAGGCTGAGGACATCAATCTGGAGGGTCTGGAGGACTTCACGGTGGAAGATCTGCAGAAGATTCTGGATGTGGACAAGGCTGCCTGGGCCAAGGAGGCCGAGGGCATTGAAGAGTTCTATAAGCAGTTTGGCGACAGACTGCCTCAGGAGCTTCGCAATCAGCTGGAGACCCTGAAGAAGAACTGCCAGTAAAATCAGTTTACAAGGTTATACTCACGCAGTAATTTCAACCTCTTTCATAAAAGCGGCGGCCGGGCTCAAGCCCGGCCGCCGCTTTTTTCGTGCCCGGCTTCGGCATGGGAAGACCGGAACCCTGGAAAGGCATACTTTTGCCAATATATGGAAACAAGAGCTTTTCTGCCCTTTCAATGGTACTATTAGGAAAAGAAAAAGCCTAATTCAGACGAAAACAGGCCCTTGGAAAGGAAGAGACTATGGAGGAGTTCCGGCGGGTTACAGGCAAGCAGGTGGAAGAGTTCCTGGCTTACCTGGTTCGGGAGGAGAAAAGCGAGCGGACGGTGGAGAAATACGGCAGAGACGTACGTGCCTTTTGTGCCTTTCTCCCGGTGGGAAAAGCGGTGGAGAAGGAACGGGTGCTGGCCTATAAGGAGCACCTGGTTAAGAGATATGCGCCTTCCAGCGTGAATTCCATGCTGGCGGCGGTGAACAGTTTTCTCGGATTTTTGGGAAGGGAAGACTGCCGGGTAAAAAAGCTGAAGATCCAGAGGAGGGCTTTCTGCCCGGCCGACCGGGAATTGAACCGGGCGGAGTACCTGCGGCTGATCCAGGCGGCAGAGGCCATGGGGCGCAGCCGGACTTCCCTGCTGCTTCAGACGCTGGGCTCCTCCGGCATACGGGTGTCGGAAACCAGCGCCATTACAGTGGAGGCGCTGCGGCAGGGAAAGGCCGTGATCCGCCTCAAGGGAAAGATACGCACCATCCTGCTGCCGCAAAAGCTGTGCAGGAAACTCCTTCGCTATGCAAAGCGGCAGAGGATTTTTTCCGGGCCGGTATTTCTTACCAGGAACAAGCGCCCCATGAACCGCAAAGAGATTTGGGCAGCATTCAAAAGCTTATGCAGCCGGGCGGGAGTGGCGGCGCAGAAGGTGTTCCCCCACAATCTGCGCCATCTGTTTGCCCGTACTTTCTACGAGGCGCGGCACGATATCGCGAAGCTTGCGGATGTGCTGGGGCACAGCTCCATCGACACCACCCGTATCTATATCCTGACGTCGGGAGAGGAGCACTGCAGGACGCTGGAGCAGATGCATCTGCTGTTGTAGCGGTTACCAGGCGCGGCCACCCGTTTTCAGGCAAAAAAGAATTGGGACATAACGCACATTATGTCCCAATCTTACCTTGTCCGCCGGTTGACTCGCCCTCATTATGCCATACTATAACTGGAAAATCAAGGGATATGGAAATGGTTTTTCACATAAAAAACTGGAAGCGAGGCAGGTTTGCCAACGCATTTTACAATATACACAAAACAGGCGGGACATAATGTGCGTTATGTCCCGCTCTGATTTTATTTTGAAGAGTTTCACTGCAAAAAACCTTTCGTCAAAATTGCCTTGGCCGTGGGTCGTATCCATAACAGCGGCAGACAGGACTAAATTTTTGCTGCCGTTACATCATGCTACAGAGAAGTGGAGGAAAGAGTATGAAAAAGAGACGTTTGCTGGCGGTCACCCTGGTGTTGGCATTGGTGCTCGGTTCCGTGGCGCTGCCCGCAGGGGCCGCGTTCCAGGACGCAAAGGGCCACTGGGCGCAGGAGGCCATCGAGCGCTGGGAGGGCAGAGGCGTTGTCAAGGGGGACGAGAAGGGCTTCCGTCCTGACGATCCCATGACCCGTGCGGAGTTTGCCGTGGTGCTGGACCGGCTGATGGCCTATGCGGAGACCAAGGTGAATCCTTTTAAGGATGTGCCGGCGGGCACATGGTATACCAAGTCCGTACTGGGTGCGGCTGCAGCGGGAATCCTGCTGGGAACCGACGTGGACAAAGCGTCCCCCGGAGATAGAATCACCCGGGAGCAGGCCTTCACTTTGATGGGCCGGGCGCTGATGGTGAAAGAGAACGAGGCCGGCACGGCTGCCTACAGCGACGCGGCTGAGATCAGCAAGTATGCCAAAGGCTATATCGGCGGCATGACCGCGGCCGGGATTCTCCACGGCAGCAACGGGAAGTGCAGCCCCAAGTCGAACATCACCCGCGCCGAGGTAATCACTGTGGTGGACAACGCCATTGGGGACATCGTGGACAAGGCGGGGGAATATCAGAAAAATTCTGAAAAATCTGTGATCGTGAACGCGGCGGGCGCCGTACTCAAGGATATGGCCGTCAAGGGCAACCTGATCATCGCGGAAGGCGTGGGCAGCGGCGATGTGACGCTGGACAGCGTCACCGTGGAGGGCAGCCTGGTCCTGCGCGGCGGCGGGGAGCATTCCGTCGTCATCAAGGGCAAATCCAAACTGGGAACGGTGGTTGTAAACCGCAGAGACGGCAAGCTGCGGGTTGCCGTGGAAAACGGCGCTGAGGTGGAAATCATCACCGTGGAGGACGGTTCCGACGACGTGAGGATAGAGGGCGAAGTGGGAACCCTGATTGTGGAAAATACAGAGGCTGCCGTGGAAGTGGCGGGCAGTGCCGGTAAGGTGGAGGTGCCTGAGACGGCGGCGGGAGCCCAGGTTAAAGTGGCCGAAGGCGCCAGTGTGGGCACATTGAACGTGGCCGCACCCAAGACGAACGTAGAGGTGTCCGGTTCGGTAAGCAGCCTTACTGTGCAGGAGACGGCAGAGTCCGCCGCAGTGACCGTAAACGCGGCCGCGGCAGTATCCAGTATGACTTCCGCAGCGGATAAGCTCAATGTGGACGGCAAGGGAACCGTGCAGAATCTCACCGTCACAGGCGGCGAGGGCGTTGTGGTTTCCGGCGACACCAAGGTCAGCAACGTGCAGAACAAGGGTGACGACAGCATCCTGGTGGGCGGCGAGGAGGTAAAGCCAGATACGGGTTCAGGCGGCGGAGGCGGCACTGTGACGCCCCCGGTAACACCCGCGCCCACAGAAGCTGAGCTGAAGAAAGCTTTGCTGGATAAGGTGAACAGTGAGATTCCCGGGGTCAACGGCGTTATGAGCTATGCGAAGCTCAGTGCTGCTGAAGCCCAGGGAAGCGGTTATGCGGTATCCGTAGAGGTATATGAGCCGTCCACAAAGCTGTCGGCCGTGGCAAACGATGTGCTGGCGAAAGTGATCGGCATTGTAAAGAACTATGGGCAGATTGAAACTCTGGACGTTGCCAGTACCACGGGAATTTCTCTGAATGCGGCGGACTGCGACCAGAAGATCATCGCGGCGGTGAAGGCCTGGGGCGGCAGCGGCTGGAATGGGGACACCACTCTGGCGGATGTGGTCGGCAAGGCGGATTTGACGCTCACCCTCCATGGAGCCAGCGGCGGCACCTCTTATACGGCTTCCTACACGCTGAGCTTTCAGGATATGTCAGAACCGGCTCTGCAGCAGAAAGTGGCGGCTAGCTTTACCGGGCTGGGAACCAGTGTCGGCGAGTTTGCGAATCTGAGCGCGGAAGGAGCAGCGCTCAAGGTCACCGTAAAGACAGCTGCTGCGGACAAAACCGTTGGAGAGGTGTACGATAAGCTGTTCAATCCATTGATAACGGCGGTGGGTGGCTACGAGGAATTCAAAACAGTGAAGCTGGGGGATTCCGGGGCACTCACCAAGGAAGAGCTTAAGGATGCGGCGAAGCTTACCGCGGCGGTGAAGGGCTGCGGGCTCGGTGTGGCCGGGACAACGAAGCTCAGCGAGCTTGCCGGTAAATCGGTCAATGTTGTGTTGGCTTCCAACGCGGGTAAGACTTATACCTTTACCCTTTCTTTTGTTAATGAAACGACAGCAACATAAATTTTAGAAACCGCAGGAAGACCCCGCGGGGGAGCTTGCCCGTTCCCCCGCGGGGTTCTTCACTTTTGAGATGGGGGAAAACAGGATGAAAAAAGGATTCTGCCGGAGGAAAGCGCTTTCCCTGGCACTGGCCTTCTGTCTGGCCCTGCCGGGCACGGCACTGGCCGCTGAACCGGGGCCTGTGGAAAAGGTCACGGTACAGGGGTATCAGGGAACCGACGCCTCTGAGTTTTACGGCCTTTTTACCCACAGCGACAGCGAGGTAACGGTCACCGTCAAAAACGACGCCAAGCAAAACGGGAACGGCTGGGAACAGGCAGGTTTTACCCACGCGGGCCGTCCTGTGGTGCAGAGCAGCGCGGAGCCGGGAAAATACGCGGGGCTTGCCCTGGAGGTGAGCAAGCCCTGTTATCTGGTCTATGACTACACGCTTTCTGCCGCCGCAAGCTCCACCCTGAAGCATAATACGGCGGCAAACCTGACAAAGACCTCCGGTACCGCTTCTTATACGAACCTTTCAAGCAGCGGGGCCCGGAGCGACTATCAGGACGAGGGCGAGGTTGCAGCCGGAGCATGGAAAACAGCAGTTGTGGATCTGACGGACGCCAACACCAGCAACCGTGTCCTATGGCTGGAGCATTACCGGTCTCCTTCCGATAAGAACCCAATTGCCAGGGCTTATGTTTCCAATCTCCGGCTCTATGAGTCTCTGGAGAGCCTTCCGGAGGCGTACAAGGCCACGGTGGACTTCCGGTTCAATCCGGAACACGGTTACGTGGAGAGCAAATATTACAGCAAAAAAACAAATATTGAAACGCCCTCGGTTCTGGTATTCCCCATCTACTCCAAATTGTCCCTGTACTTTCGTTATGAAGAGGAAATCGATGTTCAGGGCTGGAAAGTGACGGATTCCGAAGGGAATACCGTCAAGGAGGACCCGGAGTATTCCATCCTTTCCATTCCATTGGAAAAGCCGGATGCCTATACGGCGGCGCTGCAGTCGGTGCCGATTGCCCCCGCGCCGGAGAAGATGGAACTTTACTGCCGGGATCCGGCAGGCGCCTGGAGCCTGCTGGCCGGGGATGTGGCGGATTTCGACGGTTATTGGTGGAGCCAGGCTTATGAGAAGGACAAGAGCCGGGAGTGGAAAATAAAGGTTATAAAGGGCGCTGCCGCATATGACTCCGTCACCGTTACGGATAATGGCGAGCCTGCTGCTCTGAATGAAGAAGGCTGCTATGAGCTTACACCGGGTAATGCGCAGCATGTGGTGGAGTTCCGCTTTCGGAAGCAGGACTTTTCGGACTGTGTCCGCACTGTACTGCTCTGGCCCACCGTCACCCTGGAGGAAGGAATACCGGGGTCGGAAGAGCTGGAGTTTTTAACGGATGACCCTCTGCAGCTCTATTGGGGAAAGGGCTATCCCTGGCAGTACAGCAACGGGCTCAGCACACCGGAGCGGACTGTTTTTGCCACAACCAACCAGGAGGCTTACCTTTTTTCCTCCTGGCTGTCCGTCACGGCAAAGAACCCGGGGATCCTTTCCTTTGACTATATGGTGGATGGCAGTGAAGAAAACGATTTGAAAATCGCGGTCGAGGATGGGAACGAGCTGGTTACGATCAGTGGGAAAAAGGGATGGACCCATTTGGAAATCCCTCTGGAGGCTGCCGAAGGAAGCCAAACGGTCACCTTGAATTATACGAATTGGGACAAGGAATCGACAGACTCTTATGCCGCCTTTTCCAATATGAAATTTGAGACAGGGACGGCGGAGCTCAATCTGACCGTTAAGGGCGCCGGCACGGTTACGGGGCTGCAGCCGGGAGCAAACAGCGCAGCGGTCGGTTCGACCGTAAAACTGACGGCGGTACCCGGAGAAAACAATCAATTTCTCGGCTGGCTGGATGAAAAAAATGAGCTGCTGTCACTGGAGGCCGAATTCGAGCTGCTGGTCCGTGAGGACAAACAAATCACGGCGCTCTTCGCCGACCCCCGGAATGCCGTAGCACAGGCGGGGATCGAACTGTTTGATACGCTGCCGGAAGCCTTTGACGCGCTGAAAACCGAGGGCGGCACGGTCCGGCTGATTCGGGACCTCACCCTGCAGGAGAACCTGGAAGTGCCGGAAAAAACCACTTTGCTTGTACCCTGTTCCGAATTTGATACCGGATATGACGCGCAGACCGGCTACAATCCGGACGGCACGGAGACGAGCCCTGCTACGGGGGTGTCCCCAAAGGCTAAGCTGTTCAAAACCCTGACGGTACCGGAGGGTGTCACGCTGACGGTGAAGGGGATGGTGCTGGTCAACGCGGTGACAGGACGTCCCGGGGCCGGGCATTATGACATGGATGTGACCGGAGGCTACGGGCAGATCGAGCTGGGCGGTGAAATTCAAATACCCAGTGGAGGCGTTTTGGATGTGTGCGGCTATGTGAAGGGGGGCGGCACTGTTACCGTAAAGTCCGGCGGCGAGGTACGGGACCTGTACGTAGTGCGCAATTGGCGCGGCGGCTCCCAGGCGTTTGAGGTCTTTCCAAGCGTGTATCCCATGAACCAGGCGGACATGCACAACATCACGGCTGAAACCCGGATTGAGGCCGGCGGCAGCCTGGTGGGCACGGTGAAGATGTATGCTTCCGGCAGCTATTATTACACCCGGTTCCCCCAAGTGGATTCTAAGAATGGGCTGATCCGCCTGCAGGAAGGAGGGGCCGCGGTAAAGACCTATGACGCGGAAAGCGGCAGGGAAAAGCTGGCGCTTTCCGGTGGGGGGACCGTGGCTTCCAGCACCTTGGAAATTGTGGGCATGGATTTGAGCACAGCGGGGTTTCTCTATCCTGTTGACGGGGATATGGATTTTGAGCTGATTTCCGGAGATTGGACAGTCAGCGAACGGCTAAAATTTATGCCGGGGGCCCAGGTGGCGGTGGATAACGGGGCCTCCCTCACCATTGCGGAAAAAACCGGCCACGATGGAAGCCTGCGGAACCAGGTTGTCTTTTATGACAGCTTCCAGCCTGAGGATCCGAAAAATACCAGTACAACCGCATATCCGAAGGATCGGGGCGCTGCGGTCCTCACGCTGGAGGGCGGCGCGTCGCTCACCGTTAACGGCAGTTTCGCCGGGAAGATTCTGCCGGGGCGGAGCGCATCCGCGGAGTCCCCGGTACAGATTGTCACCGGGGAAAACTGCGGTTTGACGGTGAACAGCCTGGAGGCCAACGGTTACTGCAACGGAACCCGGGAGCTGCTCTTTGCCGCCGGCCTGGGTACGGAAGCGCAGGGGATGGCTGCCGGGGAGGATTACCTCTGTTACTATGAGGATGGCGCCCTGGTGGTGAAGGACCGGGCGACTCAGAGCTTCGAAGGAGCCTGCGCCGCATTGGCGGAGGCCGAACCCCCGGCCACTTCCCTCAAAGGGGAAGCCGCGCTGATCGGATACATAACTGATTGGACCCGGGGCCTGGTTCGAGAAGAAGCAATCACAGTCGCTGTAGAACTGACGGAGGGCGGCTATGTGGAACCCGAGGCTGGTACCGCCGAAAATCCTTCCGGCACACCGGGCAGCTTTGCCTTTACCATAACCCTTTCCCAGGAGGGGCTGGAGCCCTATACCACGGGCGTGATGACGCTGACGCTGGTGGCAGCGCCCTACACCCCGCCCTCCAGCGGCGGAGGCGGCGGGAGCTCGGTGACGGAGGAGACCGTGACAAATCCCGACGGGTCGCAGACCACCATTGTCACGGATCCCGGCGCGGGCACCGTGACAGAGACCACCAGGGGTACGGACGGCTCTGTTGCCGTCAAGGTGACCAGGGACGATGGTTCCGTCACCGAGAGCCGGGAGACAGCCTCGGGCGCGCATGCTGAGACCGAAATCGGGGCGGACGGTTCTGTCGGTATTGAGGCCGGAGTTCCGAGCACAGCGATAGAAAACGGCGAACGTTCCGTGGAAACTGCGGCGGGGACGATTACCCTGCCGGAAGCGGCGGGCGGAGAAACCAGCTTTGTGCTGCGGGTGGTACCCTCCGCCGGAGGAATTGCCGATATCTGGCTGGAAATCCGTGTGAACGGCATACCGCTTTCCGATTTGTCCGGCATGCAGCTGAGAATCGACCTGAAGCGGCTGCTGGAAGAGAAAAAACAGCTTTCTCTGCGCGGAGCCGGAGGGGACGCCGTCGAAGCGGGACTGCGGCCGGGTTTGGTGGCTGTGGAGGCGGACAGGGTGCTGCCAAACTCCTATGTCACAGGCACAGAGCTGGTGCTGCGTGGCGCGACCGGCGGAACGCTGCGGGTCGAAGAACGCGCCGTCAGATTTGAGGATGTGCCGGAAAGCTTCTGGGGCGCAGGGGATATTGCTTTTGCGGCGGCCCGTGAGCTGCTGCAAGGCACGGGCCCGGCGGAGTTTTCCCCGGAGGAACACCTGACCAGGGCCATGCTGATGACGGTGTTGGCCAGGATTGAAGGGATTGACACCCAGGGTACGCCCTGGTATGAAAAGGGGATTCAATGGGCCGTGGAGACAGGCGTTTCCGACGGCTCCGAGCCCCACGCCCCCATCACACGGGAACAGCTGGTGACCATGCTGTACCGCTATTTCAGGACGCGGTCTGACGCCGTGCAGTCTGACAATTCGGCCACGCTTTCCGGCTTTGCCGACGGCGGGGCGGTGAACAGTTGGGCCGCCGAAGCCCTGGGCTGGGCTGTGGAGCGGGGAATCGTACGGGGGAAGGAAGGAAACAGGATCGATCCCCAGGGTACGGCTACCCGGGCGGAAACCGCAGCCATGCTCCAGCGGTTTTTGCTGTTGGAATCATGAAAAAAAGCAAAATTAAAAAGCGGATCCCGTGCCCGGCGCGCTGCCGGGCACGGGATCCGCTTTTCTGCGGTGTCATGCAACATGGCATATCCCGGACGGACGGGGGCATGCTGTACCGGGGGTATTGCAGCCGGAAAAACTTTTATAGCAGTCCGCCGTCCGCCCGCGTGGGCTGCAGCCTTTCTGGGAAACTACCTGTTTCTGGGATAATTCTTAAGGATTTTCTAGTTTTTTGCCGATCGATTGAATTTTTCGTCGTTTCATGGTACGATAGTCCGGCAAGAACAGCAGAACATGAGGGATCGGGGTTTGGCTTGTTTTCAGCCAGGCCCTGTATTTGATTTGAACTTTGCGGCTGCGTCCGGATGAAAGAGCAATCTGGTCCGGAGCAGGAAAGGAGAGGTCGGAACAATGGCGGAAAAGAAAGGCTTTCATCTGTTCGGCTACGTGGGCAGGATTCTGCGGGGCGTGCGGATTGACGAATTGAAAAAATCGCTGGACAAGGCGCGGGAGCGAAGCGGCAGGAACAGAGTTTCCCTGTTTTTTGACATGCTCTGGTGCGCCGCCCGCTATGGAGCGGGCTATCACGATTACGTGATGTTCGGTTTCTATGATATGGATGGAAAGCACAGAAAGACCTATGTGACGCGCATCAAGAACAAAAAGCTTATCACCCTGCTCAACGACCCGGACGCTGCGGACGGTTTCGACCGGAAGACCCTGTTTTACCCCAGGTTTCAGGAGTTCCTGAAACGCGATTTTCTCATCGTGGAGCACACCGATGAGAAAGCCTTCTGCGAGTTTATGGAAAACAGGGAGGTGCTCTTTGCAAAGCCGGACGTGGGCGAAAGCGGCAAGGGCATCGAGAGGCTGCAGAAATCCGACTTCACGGACCTGCACGCCATGTATACCTATGTGAAAGAACGCCGGTTCGGCACTGTGGAGGGAGAACTGAAACAGCACGAGGCACTGGCGAAGCTCTACCCCAACAGTGTGAATACCATGCGGGTGGTTACGCTGCTCACCGGCAGCGAAGCCCGGGGCTGGAAAGCGAACTGTGTGTACGCTGTGCTCAAAATCGGCAACGGCGGGAAATTTGTGGACAATCTGGAGAATGGGGGCATGTTCTGTCCCGTGAACCTGGAAACCGGAGAGCTGACCGCCGTGGGGCACACCTCCTCCCTGGAAACGGTGGAGGCGCACCCTGTCACGGGCATCCGCCTGCCGGGCTACCGTATTCCCTTTGCCAAGGAGGCGGTGGAGCTGTGCAAGAAGGCGGCGCTAGTGGAACCCCGCATGCGCTTTGTGGGCTGGGACGTGTGCATCACGCCGGAGGGCCCCGCCATTGTGGAGGGCAACGACTATCCGGGCTACGACTTCTGGCAGCAGCCGGAGCATACCCCGGACCGTACCGGCCTCTGGCCCTACTATAAGAAAATGCTGCCGGAGCTTTGAGCTACGGCCTGCGGGCAAGGGCAATGGACCGCCAATGGAAGGAAAAGGCGCCCGGAAGCAGAGAAATGCTGCTTCCGGGCGCTCTTTTTGAGAGGTGGATGAAAAGCTGGAATGGCATGCTTTTTTCACAAAAAGTTTACCTGACAGCGGGCGATTTCACTATAAAACCAATTGCACAAGAATTCTGCTTGATTACACACAGAAGAGGGTCTATAATAAAAATAGTAAAAAATTAACTGATCGGAAAATCAAGTTTTTCTGAATTGACTGCTAAAAGGGGTGTACACCCCTTTTGTGCCTTGGGATCCCAAGGCACAAAAACATCATGCTTGACAGGGTGCCGGATTTTCAGGCGAAAAGCTGTTTCAGGCTGATGAGAAAAAATGAATACATTAGCAATCCCTGTCGAAAGACGGAGTCGCAAAGCCGTGAGACTAACCCGCCCAAGCGGTATGTCTGTCTGGTTGCATTTTTTACCGGCGGGGATTGGGCAATTCCTTCCGGTTTGTTTTTGCTTTCAGGGGAATTTTTCAGAAGAATAGAAGAAAGGTTGTGGTCGGATGAAAAGAACTGCGTGCCTGGCTGAGGATTCAGGGGCGCGGACAGGATGGCCTGCGCAGTTTCGGGCTGGAGCAGGCGAAGGCAGGGTCTGCAGCTTGAACAAGGTGAGAGGACGGGAGCGGGAGCTTTCAACGGAGGCTCAAGGCTTTCCGGCATAAAAAACGCAAAGTATTTACTGCGCCGGGAACAAAACCGCAGGAAAACGCGGTCCGGCGTGGAAAAGGGAGGATCGACAATATGAGGAAGACTGTACAGAAAAGGATTTGGGCCATCGTACTGACCCTATGTATGATGATATCGCTTATGCCATCGGCGCTTGCCGCGTCGGCGAAGGATTTTACCGACGTCGTGTCCGCGGCATGGTATTATGGCGCTGTGGATTATGTGGCGGAGCATGGGTATTTCAACGGCACCGATGTGGGGAAATTTTCGCCCGACAAACCTATGACCCGCGGCATGTTCGTAACCGTGCTTGCACGGGTGGACGGCGTGGAGGGAAATGACCAGGCGAACCCCTTTGAGGACGTGCCTTCGGGCATGTGGTACTCCGGCGCGGTGGCCTGGGCCGCGGAACGGGGCATCGTCCTGGGTGTGGGGGACAACAGGTTCGCGCCAGAGCGGCAGGTCAGCCGTCAGGAAATGGCCGCCTTCATCGCACGGTACCTGACCTATTACATGAAAGAGCACGGCGTGACCTTCCAAGCGACCGGAACGGCCCCTGCTTTTAAGGATGCGGACAAAATTGCAGACTACGCTGTGGAAGCGGTGGAGCTTTGCCGCACCTACGGCCTGGTGTACGGAGACGAGAAGGGCTGCTTTGTCCCCGGATCGCTGGCGACACGCGCAGAGGCGGCAACGGTGATTCAGCGGCTGGCCCTGCTGTTGGAAACCGGTGAGGAAGAGCCCTCCGGAGGCGGCGGGGGCGGAGGAGGCGGCGGCACATCCGCTTCCGCCAGCTCCGGCACAGCCGCCGGGTTTATCCAAGCGGCGCAGAAAGAGGCCGGCACAGTCACCGCCGCCGTGGAGACTGACAACAGCATCACGGTAAACGATGACATCGCCATCAGCAACCCAAGCGTCAAAACCCTGACGCTTGACCTGAACAATGCCAGCCTGGGAAACCTGACGGTCAATTCCACCAGCGCAACCCGGATCGAAATCAAGGGCGAAACGGCCTCCGTTTCCTCCCTGACCATCAACGCGCCCAGGGCCACGGTGACAAACGGCGTGGCCGTCAATGGTTCCGTCAACCTTCAGGCCGTGTCCAACAGCACCTTCAATAATACGGCCCCCATTTCTGGCAACATCACCGTAACCGGACCCGCCGCGGTAAACGACACGCAGGAGAAGCCCGCCCCCGTGTTGATCGCCACGGAGAAGCAGGTGATTGTCCGCGGAAAATCCGAAACTATCAGCATTCAGGCGGACGGAGCAAAGCTGACCCTGAGCACGGCGGCAGCGGTGAAGCCCACCGTCAGCAGCACCGCCGAAAATGTGACTCTTGCCGTCACCACGGGTGAGCAGACCACCATCAGCGGCACGGTGGAACAGGTTACAGCCACGGTTCCCGAGCCTAAGCTGAAGGTAGAGGGCACAGTGACCGTGCTGGACGCCAAAGCGGCCGGCAGCCTCAGTTTGACAGGCGGCGGTTTGGTGGAAAACCTGGCCGCAAGAAATACAGCTGTAACGATTGGCGAAGAAGAAGGGAAGGCGCTGAGCATCGCCTCGGCGGAGCTCGCCGGCGGCAGCCTTACCGCGCCTGACGGCGTGGTGGACACGGTAAAGGCCAGCGGAACGGTGGAACTGGAAGCCAGCGTGAACAAGGCCGAAACCCAGCCCAATACCACGCTGAAGCTGACGGGGGAGGGAAAGACGGTCAACACCCTGACTGCCGGCGGCACTCTGACCATGGCCGGCCAGGGAACCGTGGGCCAGATCGACGTGACGGCGAACACCAGCAGCACCGTCGAGATTCCCCGGGAGATCACCGTCTCCGCCGTCAACAACACCGGCAGCGGCCAGGTGAAGCTGGAAGACAAAGGCAATGCGGGGCGCGTGGCAACCGAAAAGGCCGCGCCGCCCACAACCGTCCGCTTTGCCGCGCCCACTGCGGCAGGCGGCCAGGGGAAGATTACCGGCGTGACCAACGCCATGGAATACAGGAGCTCCGGCGGTTGGACGGCGGTCACCGGAGAAAGCATGTCGGTGGATGCCGGGACTTACCAGGTCCGCGTCAAAGCTACCGATGCCAAACTGGCCAGCGAGGCCGTCACGGTTACCATTCCCGCCGCCGTCGCGGTGAGGGAGGCCGCCGTTCAGGGCAAGCCCTATGTGGGGCAGACCCTTACCGCTGTGGCCAATGCCGACGCCACCGGCACGCTGGCCTATGAGTGGAAGGCCGGAGAAGCTGTAATTGCCGGCGCACAAGGAAAGACCTTTGTGCTGACGGACAAGCAGATCGGCAAGGCCGTCACCGTGAGTATTTCCAACTATGAAGGTTCGGAAACCGCCACCAGCGCCCCCACTGCAGCCATTACTGCGGACAAGACCGCGCTGAAAAAGCTGCTGGATAAGGCGACGGAGGTGCAGCAGGGCGTGGTGGTTGAGGACCTTTCTGCTGAGAAAGTCGCGAAGGGCATCGTCTTTGTGACGGCGCAGGAGGAAGAAAAATTGACCGCCGCGGCGGGCCATGCAAAAGAAATCGCAGATAATAAAGATGCTCTCGCCTCTGCGGTGTCCGGGCAGGAGAAAGCCCTGCGCGCCGCCGTGGACGACTACACCGCGGCAAAGAAGGTGGGCACGCTCGATGAAGCGGCAACCCTGCAAAGCGCGCTTGCCGAGCTGATCAACGCGGCAACTGGCGCAAAGGTTCAAACGACCGCTGCCGATGCCGCGGAAGTGGAGCCCGGCAAAGCATGGGTGACAGAGGAAGTAAAATCTGCTTATGAAGCAGCCATCAGAGATGCGGAAGCGGCGAAAAACAGCGGCGACTCCGTTACGCTGGCCAAAGCCATCACGGACCTGAACGCCGCCATGAGCGTGTACCAGAAGGCGATTCGGAAGGGCGCGGCGCTGGACGACACAGCCCTGCTGGCAGCCGTCAACGCGGCGGAGCTGAACGCGGCCTCTGTGAGCGTTTCCGCAGACGGCAAGGACGTCCTGCCCAGCCAGTCGTGGGTCACCGAATTGAATAAGGAAGCCTACACGGCCGCGATTGCTGCCGCAAAGAATACGCCGGCAGACAAGCAGAGCGTCAATGCAAAAGCGCTTACAACCTTGAACGCGGCCACGGAGACCTTCAACGGCCAAAAGAAGCAGGGCACAAAGGACATCATTCCGCCCATCGTCACTGGCGTATCCGCGGAGAAGAAGCAGGAGACGGGTAATCAGTACACGATTTCGTTTACCTCCAACGAGGCTGGAACGTACAGCTATCAGGTAGGCAGTACGGAAGGCGCGTGGACTGCGGGAGAAACTTTTTCTGAGGCCGATACTCCCGTTACCTTCGCCTATACTCCGGCCACACCGGGCGCTGTCCTTTATCTTCAGGTCTCCGACGCAAGCGGCAACGCCTCCGTGGTACAGGTCAAGGTAGGGGAAGATCCGAAAACCGCCGAAGCCTCCATCGGCAGCGCCAAGTATGAGACCTTTGAAGAGGCTCTGAAAGCCGCTTCCGCTGGCCAGACCATCAAGCTGCTGGAAAATGTGGAGACGGAAGCGAGCCTTACCATCGACAAATCCCTGACGCTGGATACCAATGGCCAAACACTGAAGCGTGCCGGTACGCTGACGGCGTCGGATACCCGCATCTTCCAGATCACCGCAGGCGTTACCACCCTGACCGGCGGCGGGATGCTGACAAGTGATAGCTGCAATACTGAGTCTGAAAACAGCATGATCCGCGTGGATAAAAACGCTTCACTGATAGTTGGCAACGTGACTGTCCAGACCGGCAAGAACGTGGCGTACGCCATTGGCATGTTCGGCGGCACAGTGGAGATTCACAGCGGCGCAAGTGTGACCAGCAGTTACGGCAGTCATCAGGGCATCGCCATCAGCACCAACGGCAGCGACAATTGGTCTCCCGCCACGATCACCGTCACCGGCGGTGTCATCACCGGCGGCGCAGCCGGGCTGTATCTGCCGGGAAAAAGCCAGCAAGTGACCATCAGCAGCGGCGAAATCTACGGCGGCATTGAAACAAAGGCCGGAACCGTCACCATCACCGGCGGAACGATCAACGCCTCCGGCGTGACGCCCACAAGCCATGCCGTGAACAACAACGGACCTTCCACCGCAGGCTATGCCGTGGCGCTGGTGGAGAATGAGAGTTACCAGCTGGACGGCGCAGCCGTCTCCGTCAATATCTCCGGCGGTACGATCAAAGGCAAGGTTGCAAAAGAGATTGACAGCGAGAGAACCGGCGAAGAAGTGCTTTCCATCACCGGCGGCACGTTCTCTGTGGACCCCAGCGCGTATGTGGCCCAGGATTACAAGGCGGTTAAAAACGCTGACAATACCTTTACCGTGGGAGTAAAAACGGAGCCCGATGAAAACGACGTGGCAAGCGTGGGCGGGCGGTTCTTTACCACGCTTCAGGCAGCGTTTGACGCCGCGCAGGATGGGGAAACCATTCAGCTGTGCAATGACGCAGTAGCAGAGGACGGCGTTAAAATAGAACGGGCCGGGGTTACTCTGAGTCTTGATTTGGCTGGGCATACCTATACAGTAACCAATGGCGCGAATGTCAATAACCGTGCGTTCAAGATTATCTCCGGTACGCTGAATGTTACTGGCGGAGGTAAAATCGTTGCGGTCGGAAGCGGAACCACGGCAGCGGAAGGTTCCGGCGCTTACGGCGCGTTCCGCGTAGAGGCGGAGGGCATTCTGAATGTAAGCGGCGTCACCTTGGAAAACAGTCGTCCCTATGGACTGAACGTGAAGGTGTGTGGTGGTGAAGCAACCCTGAACGGCGTTACGGTTCACTCCAGCTATGGGGGCGGCATTGAGGTGACCGAATCAAACCTTGGTGAAAAATCAAAGCCGGGTACGGCAACCGTGGCCGACTGTACCTTTACCCAGAAAAACTATTATGACCATTGCAGTTCAACTCTGTCAGTTTCCGGCGGCAGTACCTTGAATGTCTCCGGCGGCACTTACACGTCGGAATCTGGACGGGCGCTGTACGTGTTCTCCTCCGGCGGTTATATCAACGTTTCCGGCGGAACATTTTCCGGGGCGAAGGAAGTCATACGTGCGGAAATTGATACCAATACTTACCCTGAGTATGAGGGCGGCCTTAAAATCACCGGCGGCGACTTTACGGGGCCGATTACGATCACCTCACCTGCTTCCCTCACTATCACCGGCGGCACATTTTCCGTGGACCCCAGCGCGTATGTGCCCCAGGATTACAAGGCGGTTGAAAACGCTGACAATACCTTTACCGTGGGAGTAAAAACGGAGCCCGATGAAAACGACGTGGCAAGCGTGGGCGGGCGGTACTTCCGCACTCTTGCGAGCGCGGTGGAGGCCGCCCAATCGGGCGATACCATCCAGCTGCTGCAGGACACAACGCTTACCGAGATTGTCACCATTCCGGCGAGTGCTGAAATTACCCTTGACCTGAACGGAAAGGTGCTGACGCTTGACGCGTCCGGGACAAGGTTAATCCGAAATGAGGGAAATCTTACCATCGATGGAAACAACGGTAAGATTTCCGGTATCAACTCCGGTGCGTACGGGTTGATTGATAACTATGGATCGCTCGTGGCTAATCAAGTGACTTTCGAAGATGCTGGATCAGGTGACGGCGCTTCAATCAAAAACCGGCCTGACGTAAATTCCTCTCTGACGCTGAACCAGTGTTCCATGACAGCCACTGGTGTGAATACGGGAAATGCCAATGTTTACAGTGATGGAAAACTGACTATAAATGGCGGTGCCTTTACCAATTATAGTAGCGGTGCTTATGCGGTGATTTGCAACAGTGTGGAAGCTACTTTGATAACCAATCCAGAATCGCCGCTGACAGTTAGGGGAGCCAAGGGCGCTTTGGGAATCAATTCCGGCACTGTAACAATTAACGGCGGTACCTACACAGGCGGCACCTATTATGGTGTCTGGATTACCAATGATGGGGTAAACACCCATGTGACCATTAATGACGGCAGCTTTACCGGAGAGAAATATGGCCTTTATGCTTCGGTGGACGATGGCAAGCAGGATTCCAGCAGCGCCAATATCCTTATTAAAGGCGGTTCCTTTACAGGCAACACGGAAGCAGCCGCAGCGCTGAATCAGTCTCAATCGAAACAAGAGTGGGGCATGACTATCAATGGCGGCACGTTTTCCACCGACCCCAGCGCTTATGTGCCGGAGGGCTATGAGGCCACAGGGAGCGATGGCAGCTGGACTGTAGCTGTTGCACCGTAAGTGTAAGAACCGCAGATTTTTCGTTCAGAGCGGCGCACGGCAAACGCGTCGGCTTGTTCCAATAAAAACCGTCCCGCAGGAGAGTTATCCTGCGGGACGGTTTTTGCTGTTAAGACTTTTGGGGCGAATGCGGGCCGCTGTGTGCATGCCGCCTCATCCGGCACGGCTTCCCGGCGAGGGCTGTAGTTACGTCCTGGCCCTGTAAGGCTGAATTCCCAAAGGTACTCTCCCGGGCGGCATGTTTTCCGCGGCCCGGGCCCTGTCACGGGCGGAAATCGTTTACCGCAGTTGTTCCTTTTTCTTACTGCCGACTGAAGTCCGGCACCCCCCGGCTTCTTGGCATCTGGCAGGACAAAAAAACAGCGCCGGAGATCCGGCGCCGCGAATGCTTATCTCAAGAGAGGTTCCCGTAACTGTCGCAGGAGATGGAGACCGTCCTGCCGATATTTGTGCCTTTATAGCTCACACTGCCGTAGCCATAGGCGGATTTGCCGGAGGTCCAGGCGTCCTTTGACTGAAAGGAGGCGGAGGTGGAATAGGTGGTGACCGTGCAGGAAGCGGAAGTGGCGGAGGAACTCACCCCATAGGAATAGGTGAAGGAACCGTGTACGGTGACCGCAAAGATCGCCACATCGTCGCTGTTGTAATAGGTCGAGGTTTTGGAGCCTCCCTGGCTGGAACGCAGCAGAGAATTCTCCCGGGTCAGCTCGGTGACAAAATAACTGCCGTCCTGCAGGTATTCCACGGTCCTGGTCTCCGGCGTTCCCGGAACAGCCTTGGCGGAGGCAGGGAGAGCGGCCACTGCAAACAAAAGCGAACAGCACAAAAGCAAGGAAAGAATTTTTTTCATGAAAAGTGCTCCTCTCAATACACCCCGACGACGCTGCCGGGGTCCAGATCCATACTAGAATCCGGAACAATCGTATCCACAAAATAGCCGTCACGAAACGCAAATTTATCCGCAATGTCAAACGCGTACAGGGCGGCCATCACGGCCAGCAAAACGACGATGAGGATACCGGCAATCCAGAAGAGCTTTCTGCGTTTCAGGCTTTGGCTCAGCTTGACGGGGTCCTCCGTCCCGATGTAAGCCTCCACCACTTCTTCCGGAGTACCGATTGCGGCGACGATTTCCTCATAACGGACGGAACCGTCGGGATGCAGGTGCTCCCCGATGAGAAGCTCAATGCCGCGCAGTATTTCCTTCTTGCGCTGACGCGGGCATTCCAAAAGAGAGCTCACCTTTTTCAGGTAGCTTTGAACCGCGGGGTTTTCAGTTGCGTTCATGGTCGTCCTCCGTATGGTAAGCAAAGAAATTCTGCATCCCCTGGGCAGAGCGTTTATAATCCGCCAGAATTTCCTGAAAGTATTCCATTCCGGATTCCGTCAGATGATAATAAACGCGCACACGGGACTTGACGTCTCCTGAAAGTTCCCGCCGGTCCGTGACCACGCCCCGTTTCACCAGCCGGTACATCGACATATAAATTGCCGCTTCCGCCATGGAAAGGAGCCCGCCGCTCCGCCTGAAAATTTCCTGAGACATCTCATACCCGTACATGTCCTTTTCCTGTAGCAAAGACAAGCACAGGAGTTCCACCGATACCTTTTTTGTAGGTTCACCGTTTGCCATAATTGTGTGCACACTCCGTAATATTACTGCTTTATCATAGCACCTTTTAAAAACTTTGTAAATATATAAATTAATAAATAAATAATGGTTGATTTATTAAACGAAGAGTGATATAGTACATAATATAAAAGCAATTGTGGAGAATAGCCGGTGATACCACGAGGAGGCGGTTCCGATGGGAGAATGAAAGCACTGGTCGGTAACAAATTGAGTTTTATGGGATAAGAGAAGGAGAAGAAAATGAAAAAATTAAATGTTTTGCTAATAGCTATACTGTTTTTAATCACTGTAACAACAACTGCTAGTGCTGGTACAATTATTATGGACAATGATGCTTTACCTGGGAGCGGAACAACAAACCCAACTTTAGGGCAGGATTTTGGTTCGCAGAATATGTGGTATATCAAAAGTGATACCTGCTATAACGGGGATGCAGAGCGTGGAGTATCCTCTGAAGGGTGCCAATATTGTTGGGAACATAATATTCCGGTCACAGGTAGAGGCACATTGCAAGTTTACCTTTGGCATTCCACTTTTACTGACCCGAATGCAGATTATTTTGTCTGGAAATTAACTAACTGGCCTGAATTTGGTACTCTGAACCAAGATAAAGCGGATGCGGGATGGAATGTAGTTGGTAGCGCAAGCGTCACAAGCGGAGTACGGGATTTTGGTGTAAGGGGAACGTTATGGGCGTCAACATATTTGGGCGCTGATGCAATAAAGTATACTTACTAACTAAAAGAATTTTAAGATAGGAAAAGAGGGAACAACATGAAAAAGAAAATTGCACTGCTTACCGGAATTCTGCTGGCGATTTGCGTGGCTGCAGGGACCTTGGTTTCTGCGGATACGGACGCGGCGTATTTGGGAGATCTGGACGCTGCCGAGAGAGAAAAAATAATCGCAAACAAGGAAGCGGATCAGGCTGTTGTTTTGGATTCTCAAGGGATAGACTATACCAATAAGGAAACCATGTTTGCCTCTTTTGGATTCACAGAGGACGATCTCCGGCCTACAGACCTGACTCTGGTACAGACGAGAAGTAATTCAGTTTCCAATACCGCTGCAAATAAAGAATATATTTATGACAGAATGCTCAATACGATTGACTTTTACGACACGCTGCAGGGAAGCTTCGAGTTCAGTCAGGCGTTTTCCAATCTCAACTACACAGCAACCTATTGCGTGAGATCTGGAGAGGACAGGAAATCTTTTGAAAGTATTCTGTATGAACCGGATTCCGCAAGCTTACTGAGCGGCGAAGCCGCGTCAGAGGCTGAGCCAAAAAAGATAACGGCCTACTTCGACGGGCAGACCAAAACAGAGAAGGAGGTTGCGGTAAATGTGTTGACACGGGGAACAGAGGAGACTGAGAAGGTTCTCCGTACCGCACAGATCGATGTGGAGGAAAAAGAGGCCTGTGATTTTGTCTCCCTGATTCGTGCGGGATCCCGCGTGACCACGGATGAAGAGGGAATCAACACCTATTACTACCGGGAAAACCTGAACGGCTTGGGGTACTGCCGTGAGAGCATCGATCCCCAGGAACTGGCTATCGGGTATTTGAGAAATTTTGATACCTGGGATATCACAGGGGAAGAAGTGGTTGCAGGCAGAAACTGTCTTGTGCTGGAAGGCGAATTGTCCGGTTTCTATTCCGAAAAACGCCACACGGCAGAGTTTAAGCTGTGGGTGGACAGAGAAACCGGAATTCTTATGAAATCGGAACATTACGATGCGGATGGCAATTTGTCCGAATCCCTGACGACCACCAGCATCACGGTAAACGCGCCGGTGACAGACGAAACTTTTTTGGCGCTGGGTTGCGAATTCTGAATGAATTTGACAGGCATACGGCGCAAATGGCGGCGTGGTTTGTACGGCATCTGGACGGAATAGAGGAATTGAGCAGAGCGGCCTTTCGTAAGGGAAAAGCCGCTCCTTTCATTGGAATATCAGACTGCAATACTGCATTCCGCCTGCCCGGCTATGGCATGTGAGATTGCGGTTGACTTATCCATGAAATGTGACTATCATGAAATTACAGGAAAGAAGTCACGATAAATGTCCTGCGGTCCAGTGATCGAGGTGGAGAAAATGGCCCGGAGCATAGAACAGATCATGGAATTGTTTCAGAGCGGCCCGGAATGGGGGATGTCAAAGCTGAGTCCGCCGGACAAGGCGTCCCTTTTGGAACTTCAGAAGACTTATCCCTTGCCGGAGGACTATGTCAAAATCCAATCCGTCACAGACGGTTTTGTGCTGCTTCAGGCGGGAGATTACCGGATGAATGATCTCAAATTTATCCTGAAAACCAGAAGTTGGATCCCTTACAATTTGGGACTCATGGACAGCGTAGTGACGGTGGGGTATTTTATGGGTTACGATATTGTCATCAACCAAAGGGAAAGCCGCACAGCGTCCTACCTCTACGCGGGGGATTCCGGTTCGGACTTTATCCGGATCGGCACGATAACGGACTTTTTCAATGGATTGATCGATTCAAAGGGGGAACTGCCGTTTTGGGAGAGCAAAGGCCAGGAGCTGTTTGATTTCTCGGCGGATAACCTGCCTCAGAATCCCGGGGTCCTGGAAGTTCCGGCCCGTGGGAGGAGGATCGTATCCACAAGGCCCTATTATCCCAGCCCGGAGGAAATCCATAGAAATGGGCTGGACAGGGCCGTTACAGTGGAGTATTCCAACGGTACAGAAACGACCTTCTTCTTGCGGGACGGCGAAAGAATTGACTGAGGCCCGCGGGCCCGGCTGAAATGCCTGCAGAACAGCTGCGCTTTTATCAGGCGGGCGTTCTGCGGGCATTTTCTCGCTTTTGAAGCGAAAGGGAATCCGGCGCGGAGGAAAAAACGGCTGTCCAATGATGGGGAAGAACGTGTCTTTTCCGGCAGGTTTGGCGGCGCTTCTGCTTGACAAAGGGATTCTGCGCTGTTAAACTTGACTCAAACTATAATGAAGGGGAGGCGGGGCGCTCCTGGCCCGGCTTCTCCAGGCGGAAGGAATGGTAACTACATGACATACAGCATCTCACAGGCAGCCAGCCGTTTCGGGGTGGAGCCCCACACGCTGCGGTTTTATGAGAAGGAGGGCATCATCACGCCGGAGCGCACGGAAAGCGGGATTCGGGCGTATACGGAGGAGAATATGTCCCAGCTGGAAATGGCCATGTGCTTAAAGAGCACCGGCATGCCGCTGAAGGACATCAAGCGCTATTTTGAGCTGGTGGACGAGGGGGACGATACCCTGGACGAACGCCTCAAAATCTTTACCGACCACCGGGAGCACGTGCTGGAGGAAATCGGCGTGCTGCAGCGGCACCTGTGCAAAATCGAGGGGAAGATCAAATGGTATTCCGGGTTTATTGAAGAGCGGAAGAAGGAGCTCAATAAACAGGCTGGGTAAAAGATGACCTCGCCTCCGCTCGGCCGTCTTCGGGAAGAACAGTTTCCACTCCGCAACGCCCGACTTTCCTGCGGAAAGTGCCGGACTTCTTCCGGCCCGAAGAAAAAATGGCATACGCGGTTCGAAGATATTCCGTTCCCTGTTCTGCCGCTGGGGTGGAAGAGGGACGTTCCACCTCATCAGCCGCCTGCGGCGGCAGCTTCCCCTCAAGGGGAAGCCTAGGGGCGTCCTTGCCTTTCTCCGGCCTGGAGGGGAGTTTTGGTCCTGAAATTTATTATGAATAAAATGTGACGAAAGTATTGATTTTCTATAAAGAAATTGTTATACTGAATTCTGTTGCAGGAACCCCTATTTTGTTTCACTTTGGCGAGTGTTGGAGAAAGTAGGGGTCAATTTTATTTTTTTCAGGAGTGTGACTGTTTTGGAAAAATTCTTCAAGCTGAAGGAGCACGGCACGAACGTCCGCACCGAAATTATTGCCGGCATTACCACCTTCCTGTCCATGGCGTACATCCTGGCGGTGAACCCCAGCATCCTTTCCGCTGCGGGTATGGACCAGGGCGCGGTGTTTACCGCCACGGCAGTTTCGGCGGCGTTTGCCACCATTATCATGGGCGTGTTCGCCAACTATCCGGTGGCGCTGGCTTCCGGCATGGGCCTGAACGCCTACTTTGCCTACACGGTCTGCCCGCAGCTCCAGGAGATGGGCATCACCGATCCCTGGAAAATCGCCCTGACGGCGATTCTGGTGGAGGGCATCATCTTCATTCTGCTTTCCCTGTTCAAATTCCGGGAAACCCTGGTGAATTCCGTACCGGCCAACCTGAAGTTCGGCATTTCCGCCGGTATCGGCCTGTTTATCGCCATTGTGGGCCTGAAGGGCGCAGGAATCATCATTGCTGACCCCTCCACCCTGGTGGCGCTGGGCGACGTTTCCAGCCCCGCGGTGGTGCTGGCCTTTGTGGGCCTTCTGATCATCGGCATCATGTGGCATTTTAAGGTAAAGGGCGCCATTCTGTGGGGCATCCTGATCACCTGGGTGCTGGGCATTATCGCCGAGCTGACCGGATGGTATGTGGTGAATCCGGAAGCCGGCGTCTACTCGCTGATCCCCAATTTCAGCAGCGGCATTCTGCCCCCCTCCCTTGCCCCCACGTTCTTCCAGTTTGATTTCAGCTTTATCGCCAAAAATGTGATGAATTTCGTGGTCATCGTGTTTGCATTCCTGTTTGTAGATCTCTTTGATACCGTGGGCACTTTGATCGGCGTGGCCGACCAGGGCGGCCTGCTCACCAAGGACGGCAAGCTCCCCAAGGTGGGCGCTGCCCTGATGAGCGACGCTGTGGGCACCGTGGCGGGCGCCTGCCTGGGCACCTCCACCGTCACCAGCTATGTGGAATCCACCGCGGGCGTGGCCGAGGGCGGCCGTACCGGCCTGACGGCTCTTTCCACCGCCGGCATGTTCATTCTGGCCCTGTTCCTCTCTCCCATCTTCCTGGCCATCCCCAGCTTTGCCACCACCCCTGCGTTGGTGTTTGTTGGCCTGCTGATGATGAAATCCGTGCTGAAGATGAAGTTCGACGGCGATATCGCCGACGTGCTGGGCGGCTTTGTGGCCCTGATCATGATGCCCTTCTCCTATTCCATTGCCAACGGCATCATGTTCGGCATCGTGGCCTGGGTCATCCTCAAGGTCTGCACCGGCAAAATCAAGGAAATCCATCCTGTCATGTGGGTGTCCTTCGGCCTCTTTGTCCTGCGCATCATCACCCTGGTGCTGCATGTATAAGGCGGCTCACCCCTGAAGGGAAAATCATTGCTTTCTCAACTGTCGCGGCAGCCGCCGCGGCAGTTTTTTTTTCTGCGGGGAAAGCGGGCCGGCCGGCCACTGGCGGCCCAAAATTTTGTATGAGATTTTTCAGGCTTGCTGGACGCGGGAAAAGGCGGAACGGGGCCTTGTAAATCTGAGTCAATCCTTTATAATGGCATTGACCGAATGAGCTTGACCGGTTTGGTCGGAAGGGGCTGCATACATGAACGAGGCTTTTTTTGCGCTGCCGGAGGAAAAACGGCAGAGGATTCTCAACGCGGCGCTGGAGGCGTTCGCAAAGCGCGAATACAAAAAGGCGTCCACAGACGACATCGCCGCTAAGGCGGGAATCTCCAAGGGGCTGCTGTTCTACTATTTCCACAACAAGAAGGAGCTGTATCTCTATCTGCTGGAGTATGCAAACGAGGCGGTGCGCAGGGCTGCCCAAGAGGCCAACCTGCGGGAGGAGACGGATTTCTTTGAGATGCTGGAAAAAGGGGCGCGGGCAAAGACGGGGATTCTGGAGCAAAACCCCTATCTGCTGGACTTTACGGTCCGCTCCTTCTACTCCTCCCAGGAGGAGGTTTCCCAGGCGGTGGCCGCCTCTTACCAGCAGAAGGTGGGCTCTGCGTTTCCGGACTATTTCAGCCATATCGACTTTTCTAAATTCCGGGAGGGTGCGGACCCGGCCTACCTGTTTCGCATGCTCACCTGGATGACGGACGGGTATATGCACGAGGCCCGGCAGAGGGGAATCCCGGTGGACTCCGGAATGGTGATGGAGGAATTCCGCCGCTGGTCTCAAATATTCCGGAGGATGGTTTACAGGGAAGAGGAAACGGGCGGGGCCCCCGGCGGAAAGCCGGAAGAGCCGGCCCAGGAGAAAGGGGCGGATACAGAATGAACGTGATCGAGGTCAAGGGCCTGACGAAGGACTATGGCCGGGGCCGGGGGATTTTCGGGGTGAGCTTTTCCGTGGGCCGGGGCGAAACCCTGGGCTTCCTGGGCCCCAACGGGGCGGGCAAGACCACCACGCTGCGCCATTTGATGGGCTTCCTGCACCCGGATTCCGGCGAGGCCCGCATTCTGGGAATGGACTGCTTCCGGCAGGCGGCGGAAATCCAGAAGCATATGGGTTACCTGCCGGGGGAGATCGCCTTTCCCGACGGCATGCGGGGAGAAGAGTTCCTCCGGTTCCAGGCCGGGATGAAAGGGAGGAAGGACCTGGGCAGGGCAAAGGAGCTTTCCGAACGGTTTGAGCTGGATTTAACCGGAAGGATTTCCAAAATGTCCAAGGGGACCAAGCAAAAGCTGGGGATTGTCTGCGCCTTCCTGCAGGACCCGGAGCTCCTGCTGCTGGACGAACCCACCAGCGGGCTGGACCCCCTGATGCAGAACCGGTTTGTGGAGCTGCTGCTGGAAGAGCGGGCCAGGGGCAAGACCATCCTCCTTTCCTCCCATGTGTTCGAGGAGACCGAACGCACCTGCGGCCGTGCCGCCATTTTGCGGAAGGGCAGGCTGGCTGCTGTGGAGGATATGGAGCGGCTGCGGGCCAGCCGGTCCAAGAGCTTTTGCGTCTCCTTTGCCCGGGAAGAGGAGGCGGCCCGTTTTGCCGGGACGTTCCCGGAGGCTGTCCCCAGGGGCACAGAGGTGGAACTGCCGCTTTCCGGCAGCGCCGACAGGCTGGTCAAGGCTTTGGCAGGCTATGAGGTGCGGGATCTTTCCACCCGCAGCCAGACCCTGGAAGAGCTGTTCCTAAGCTATTACGGAGAGGAGGCGGCGAAATGAGCGGCACGCTGCTGAAAAGGGAACTGAAGATAAACGGAAAGCTGCTGGCGCTGTTTCTCGCAGTGCTCACCCTATACGGGGGGATGATCACCAGCATGTTTGACCCCAAGCTGGGGGAGAGCCTGAAGGCTATGGCGGATTCCATGCCGGACCTGTTCTCCGCCTTCGGCATGAACCAGTCCGGAGCCACGCTCACGGAGTTCCTGTCCAACTATCTCTACGGGTTTCTGCTGGTTGTATTCCCCATGGTGTTCCTCATCCTGCTGGCGAACCGGCTTTTGACCCGCTACCTGGACCGGGGTTCCATCGCCTTTCTGCTGGCCACGCCCAACCGCCGCAGCAAACTTGCCCTGACCCAGGCTTTTGTCATGGTTTTGCTGCTGTTCTGCCTGACTTTGTACATGACCGGCCTGCTTCTGGGCTTAAGCGCGGCGCTGTTTCCGGGGGAGCTGGACTGCGGGGCCTTTCTCCTGCTGAACGCGGGGTTGTTCGGGCTCTACCTGTTCCTTTCCGGGCTGTGCTTCTGCACTGCCTGCCTGTGGAGCGAACCCAGGCTTGCCACGGGCGTGGGCGCCGGGGCCTGCATTGCCTTTGTGCTGCTGCAGATGCTCTCCCGGGTAGGAGAAAAATTTGAATGGCTGAAATATGCCACACCGCTGACCCTTTTCGATCCCCAGGGATTGATTGGCGGAGAGCCTTCGGCAGTGTGGAGCTTCCTTCTCCTATATACCGCGGGGCTGGCGCTGTATGGAGTGGGAATCGCCGTATTCTGCCGCCGGGACATCCCTGCCTGAGCTCCACAGCCCCAATCCGCTTTCTTTCGCAGAAAGCTTGGCAAAGAACCTTATGCTCCAGCCCTCGCGCCTTCGGCTTCCGGGCTGGAGAAAGGGCTAAGGGCGCTGCGTGCCGGTGGCACGCGTCCAGCGCCGACCACAGACTTCCCCTTGAGGGGAAGTCTGTCAAAAACATCTCTTCACTTTGTTCAGAGATCTTTGCCGCAGGCGACTGATGAGGTGGCTCTACCTCCTTACTCTGCCGCTGCAGATTCCCGCAGGGAATCTGTTTCCCCTCTTCCCTCGAGGGGAAGGCACAGTTCAAAGGCTTCCCCTTGAGGGGAAGTCTGCCAAAAAGATCTCCTCACTTTGTTCAGAGATCTTCGCCGGAGGCGGCTGATGAGGTGGTTCTGCCTCCGTGCTCTGCCGCCGCGAGGTGATCAGGAAGCGTTACATCCCGGCTTCAGAGTATGGGTGGAACGCCTGCTGCCCCCTGCATTTCTCCGTGCCGTAGCGCAGGGCTTCGTCCAGCAGGGCGCGAAGGCTTTCCGGCGGCGTGTCGGGGGTCATGTTGTTGCCCGCCGCCAAAATGAGCCGTCCTTCGGGACGGTAGTAGGTGTCAATCATAAACCGCACCTCTTCCCGTACCTCCTCCGGCGTGCCGTAGGGGATGATCTGCTGCACGTCGAACCCGGCCCAGAAGCAGAGCTGCCCGCCGAATTTTTCCGCGATTTCCCTTTCCTGCATGGTATATTTCTGGATGGGGTGCAGCACGTCCAGACCAATTTCAATGAGGTCCGGGATCATCATTTCGATGTTTCCGCAGGCGTGCAGCCAGAAATGCATGCCCAGCTGATGGGCGTACTCGATGAGCTCCCTGTAATAGGGCTTGAAAAATTCCCGGAAGATTTCCAGGGAGAAAAAGGGCCCTTTCTGGGTGCCGATGTCGTCGCTGGTCCAGACGGCGTCCAAGCGGAGCTCCTCCCTTCCGCGCCGGAGCATGACCTTGTAAAAATCTGTCAGGGCCCGGAACAGCCGGTGCACCTTGTCGGGGGACTCGTAGAAATCGCACAGCGCGTTTTCCATGCCCCGCAGGGACCAGAGCCGTTCAAACAGCCAGTACCACCAGAGCCCCACCCGGTAGGTCCCGTCGTCCGGCGGGACGTTTCCGGGAATCAGGCCTGGGTAACCAGGGTCAGGAAAATCCGCCAGCACCGCGTCCAGCTGGTCCCACTGCAGGGCTGTAACGGCATCCAGCGAGGTGTTCTCGGGGAAAAAATTGTCTACGTTCATCCACCGGTAGGAGGGGGCGTCCTTTGGAGCCTGAAAAACATCGGGGATTTTGAAATCAATCCTGGTGAAATCGCAGGGGCAGGAGTTCAGAATTTCCCGGATCAGGGGAGCCTTTTCCCTAAAGGCAGAGGGATCGGCCCAATGCTGCACGGCAATGGGGACCCTGCGGGCACGGCCCTTTCCTTCGATCACCCCCGCCATTTCTTCCCTGGTCAGGGGCCTGTCAAATTCTGAAGAGATTCCGGTTGTCATTTTGAGATCGCATCCTCTCTGTAAACGGACCGCCGTGCACTGCGGCGGCCCTTTCTTTTTCCAGCCTTCCGTCCCCTTCCGCCAATTCCCGGCCAAGGGGGTTCTTGCTGCCATTATAGCGGATCTCGCGGGACCGTGCCAGGGCATTTTTTAAAATTCCCAAATGATCTTGGGGGATGGGAAGCGGACTGCTATGATAGGCGGGAAAAAGCGCAGGCGCACGCCCCATAAAAAGTGGGGAAAAAATTTTGCAAAAAAATAAGTTTCCCTCTTGACCCTCACGCCGCGTGAGGGAGTAGGATAGAACCACGGTACCGGAAAGAAGGAGGATTTCCATGGAGGAAGACAGGAACAGAGAGCTGCTGCTGACCGTGAAGGAGACGGCCCGGCTCAGCGGTGTGAGCGTGCGCACGCTCCACTACTATGATGAGATCGGCCTACTGCGGCCTGCCGAAGTGACCCAGGCCGGCTACCGGCTCTATGGGGAGCGGGAGCTCCTCCGGCTGCAGCAGATCCTGCTGTTCCGGGAACTGGAATTTCCCCTCAAAGAAATAATGCCTCTGCTGGAAGCGGCGGAGGCCGGCCGGAACAGTGCGCTGGAAAGACAGAAGTCCCTGTTGGAACTGAAGCGGGAGCGGCTTTCCGGGTTGATCGGGCTGGTGGAAAACTTGATGAAAGGAGAACGGAACATGAATTTTGAGGCTTTTGACAAGAAGGAATACGAAGCGCGGCGCGACGCCTACGCGGAGGAGGCGCGGGAACGCTGGGGGGATACTGAGACTTACCGGGAATCCCAGCGCAGGACTGCCGCTTACAAGGATGGGGACTGGACGGAAATTCAGGAAGAGATGGAGGGGATTTTCCGGCGGTTTGCGGACTGCATGGACCAGAGCCCGGAGCCGGCAGGGGCAAGGGGGCCGGCCGGCGAGCTGCAGGCATATCTCACCCGGCGGTTTTACCTATGCACGCCGGAGATCCTTTCCGGGCTGGGGGAGATGTACGCGGCGGACCAGAGGTTCCGCGCCTATTTCGACAAAATCCGCCCCGGGCTGGCGGACTATGTGGCGGAGGCACTGAAGGCGTATGCGGCTTCCCTTTGAGCGGCCGCTGGTTAACGGATCCCCAAAGGCTTACTGTGCATTCTGCGGACGGCTTTTGAACCTTTCTGTGTAAAAAACTTATCATCCTTTTGGCGTTGCGAGTACGGCAGTGTTTTTCGGGTTTTTACGGTATGCCTGAAATACGGCACATAGGCCGTGCAATCGGTTTACGCAGCGCCTGCGGGGGGCCGGAAGATATTTTTCTTCCGGCCCTGTACTTTTCCGCCGGGTTGCTTTATACTGGACAGAAACCCGTAAAACCGGGAATGCGTTTCCCAGCAGGGAGACACAAGAGAACAGGAGGGTGGGCCATGCCGGAGAACGCGGAAATTGACGGCGGCAGGTTTTTTGACTGGGGACGGGCTTCCCAGGAGTATGCCAAATATCGGGATATCTATCCGGAGGAGTTTTACCAAAGGATTGTTGGAGCCGGCCTGTGCGTCAAAGGGCAGAGGGTGCTGGATCTGGGCACGGGTACAGGGGTGCTGCCCCGCAATCTGTACCGGTACGGCGCGGAGTTCGTGGGTACGGATATTTCCCCCCAACAGATCGGGCAGGCCAGGGCGCTGTCCGCTGCGGGCGGTATGGATATTGCTTACGAATGCGTTGCTGCGGAGGAATGCAGATATCCAGACGGTTCCTTTGACGTGGCGACCGCCTGTCAGTGTTTCTTCTACTTCAACCACCAGGTGCTGGCGCCCAGGCTCAGCAGGATGCTGAAGCCGGACGGGAGGCTGGTGCTGCTGTACATGGCCTGGCTTCCCGAGGAGGACGCCATAGCGGCTGCCAGTGAAAAGCTGGTGCTGCGGTACAATCCCTCCTGGTCGGGCGGCGGAGAGACACGGCACGAAATTTTCGTGCCCCAGGTCTATGAACAGTATTTTGAGGCGGAGAGCAGCCAGGTCTTTGACCTGCAGGTCCCCTTTACCCGGGAAAGCTGGAACGGCCGGATCAAGGCCTGCCGGGGAATCGGCGCGTCCCTGAGCGGGGAGGAGGTCGCCGGGTTTGAACGGGAACACAGGGCGCTGCTGGCGGCCTGCGCGCCGGAGGAATTCCGGATTCTCCATTATGCGGCAATCACGGTGCTGAAACGCAGGGTGTGATTTGGCTGCCTGCCGGGAAAGGGAGCGGTAAGGATGATGATGAAGGAAATCACGCTGCGGGCCTACCGCAGCGAAGATCTGCCGGAGCTGCTGCGGCTCTTTCATGAGACAGTGCGGGAGGTCTGCGCGGGGGAATATACGCGGGAGCAGCGGGATGCCTGGGCGCCGCCGCCGGAACAGCTGGACACCGGGGCCTGGGACCGGAGCCTGCGGGCCCATGTGGCGCTGGTGGCTGAGGCGGAGGGAAGAATCGCCGGTTTTGCAGACCTGGCCCCACCGGATTATCTGGACCGCCTTTACGTGGGGAAGGACTTCCAGCGCCGGGGCGTGGCTTCTGCTCTGGCGGAGGCGCTGGAAAAGGAGGCCTTCGGCCTGGGCGCAGAAGCGGTACGGGTGCACGCGTCGCTGACGGCAAAGCCCTTTTTTGAAAAGAGGGGCTACCGGGTGGAAAGGGAGCAGACAGTCCGCTGCCGGGGCGTGGAGATGACGAATTTTGCGATGAAGAAAATCGGGCCGGGCTGAAGCTGTCCGGCGCGGCCGGAAGAAAGGGGCGGTGGGGCGTGGAACAGAATTCCGTGCACAGGATCAACGGTTTGTATTGGGATACGGAGGGAAACCGCTATTTGGGGGCTGTGGTGCTTCCCCGGTACGGGGCGTTCCTTTCGGAGGAGAAGTGCCGCCTGCTGGAGGATATGGCGGGGAAAAAGGTGCTGGAAATCGGCTGTGGGAACGGGCAGTCCCTGTGCTATATGGGGGAGCGGGGCGTTTCTGAACTCTGGGGCCTGGACCTCTCCCCGGAGCAGCTGGAAAGGGCAAAAGAGAATCTGGCGGCCCGGGGCATGAAGGCAAGGCTGGTCTGCGCCCCGATGGAGGAGGAATGCGGCCTGCCCGAGGCGTATTTCGACCTGGTCTATTCCATTTATGCCATCGGCTGGACCACTGATCTGGAGGGGACTTTCCACAGGATTGCCTCCTGCCTGAAAAAAGGAGGGACTTTCCTTTTCAGCTGGTCCCATCCCATCCACAAATGCGTGCAAAGGGAGGGGGACAGGTTCGTCTTTCAGAAATCCTATTTTGACGGGTCCTGGTATACGGTGCCCGCTGATTTCTGCGGCGGGGAGCTGACCCTGTCGGACCGGACGCTTTCCGCCTACATCAACGCGCTGGCAGGAGCGGGCTTTGCCGTGGAGCGCCTGGAGGAAGAGCCCGAGGAGGCTCTGCTGGCGGGGGAAAGCGAACAGGCCCAAAGAGCAAGGCTGCTGCCCCTCACCTTTGCGCTCAAGGCCAGAAAGCTTTGAAGAAAACCAGTTTTTCCGGAAAGCAGAGAGGAAAAGCGGAGAGAATCTCCTTTTAAAACCATGCAGACGTTTTTCGGATGGAGAATAAACAGAGAGAAGACGGCTGTGGGGATTGGCGGACTACAACCGGCTGTCTGCGGCGGTTTCCAAAAGCAGTTTGTGAGCGGGCTTACCAGCGGTTCGGTGAAAGGCTCAGATTACACATTTAGGGAGGATTTGTAATGATGCAGGATAAAACCAGGAACGTGTACGAAAAAAACGGGGGAATTCTCCGGCTTGTCCCGGCGTTTGTGCCCTGCGGGCGCTCCAGTATCATCCGGTGCATGAACGGCCGGCTGAGCGCCGGCGAATATTATGTGGGCGCCCCTGCGGCAAGCCGGGACGTGCGGGTGGAAAACCATTCGGAGTTTGAGCCCCTGGTCATGCTGAAGCACTTCTCCAATCATCCCGGCGTGCCCCAGGCTGAGAAAGGGGGCTGCTGAAATGCTGCGCCATATTCCCAGGAACATTACCCCCGATTTGATGGATGTGCTGATGCGCATGGGCCATGGGGACGAAATTGTGTTCGGCGACGCCAATTTCCCGGCGGAATCCATGGGGAAAAGGGTGGTTCACGCAGAAGGGGACACCATTGAGAATCTGCTGGCTTCTATTTTGCCCTTCTTCCCCCTGGACGACTATGTGGAGGAAAACGCGGTCCTCATGTCCGTTGTGGCGGGAAAAGGGGAGGAACCCGCCGTCTGGAACAAATACCGGGACCTGCTGGAACGGCATGACGAGGAAAAGGCGTTTACAGGCTTCTCCTTCCTGAGCCGCCAGGAGTTTTACGACAGGGCCAGGACCGCAGCGGCGGTGGTGGCAACCGGTGAACGGGAAAAATATTCCAACATCATTCTGAAATTGGGCGTGGTGAAATAACCGTGCGCGGCCTTGGCGGGAAAAATCATAGATAAGGAGCGAAATGAAATGAAACCTGAGATTGTCACCCTGGAAACAAGCAGCCTGGTATTGGGCTTTGACAGGAGCAGCGGCTCCCTGGTCAAGCTGTATTCCAAAGCGTCCAACTGGAATGTGATCAAGCGGCCCAAGCTTGGCCTGTCCTGGCGGATGATGCTGCCCCTGGAGGGGAAGCGCAACAACGAGGCCTGGGGCCATAAGCAGCCGGACGCGCCCCGGTGTGAGTGCACAGATGAAAGAATTGTTTTTACCTGGGACAGCATTACCACTGAGTTCGGCGGAAAAATGAATGTGAAGGTTACCGCTGAGTGCGCCGTTGAAAACGACCAGGCCATGTTTCGGATGCACCTTTCCAACAGGTCCAGCTGCCTGATTGAGAACGTGTACTATCCCTATATCGGGGATTTGTACCGCACCAACAGCTGTGAATCCATGAAATTTGAACATGGCAGCTATATTGCCATGAAGACCTACTCCATGTACCCCATTTTCCCCAACTGCCAGGGAACGCACAGCGTGGATTATCCCACCCTGTGCGTGGAGGATCACATCAACCCGCCCATGAACCCCTTTGGGCTGATTTCGGACAACAATGGCAACGGCCTGTATCTGGGCGTTGCCGAGCGCCGGATGGAGGCGGCAACCTGGCACGCGGAGTACCTGCCCGGGTGGCGCAATTCCAATGATTTCAGGGTGTTTGAGGAAGACACTGCGGCGGGAAAGGACGCTTACACCCGTTTTGCCGTCGGCCACCTGCCCTTTGTGGCCCCGGGGGACGACTTCGACCTGCTGGCTTTCTCCATGGAGGCCTACCGGGGCAGCTGGCATACCGGCGCTTCCTGCTACACCAAGGTGAGCAAACAGTGGAACCGCCTGCCCGCCCAGACGCCCGCCTGGGCGAAGGAGCCCCATTCCTGGCTGCAGATCCACATCAATTCTCCGGAGGACGAGCTGCGCGTCCGGTTTAAGGACCTTCCTAAAATAGGAGAAGAGTGCAAAAAATACGGCGTCAAGGCCATCCAGCTGGTGGGCTGGAACCAGGGAGGCCAGGATAGGGGGAACCCCTCCCATACCCCGGACCCCCGTTTGGGAACTTTTGAGGAGCTGAAAGAGGCCATCCGGCAAATCCGGGAGATGGGCATCAAGCTCATCCTGTTCGCCAAGTTTGTGTGGGCCGATCAATCCAATGAGGACTTTGAGGACGTGTATAAGGAGCTGGCCATCAAGGACCCCTACCAGAATTATTACGTGCATAAGGGTTACCAGTACATGACCCTGTCCCAGCTCACCAACGTCAATACCCGGCGGCTTATCCCCATGTGCTTTGGGGCCGAAAGGTACCGGGAAATTTGCAACGCGGAGTTCCAAAAGTGTGTGGAGCTGGGTGCGGACGGCATTTTGTACGACGAATGCCTGCACCATTCCCCCACCTTGTGCTGCTTTGACACCAGCCACGGCCACCGTTACGGCGCTTCCTCCTACGGCTGGGACGAGGATTTGATCGAGGGCTTCCGGGAAATGGTAAAGGACAGGGAATTCCTGATAGCCGGAGAGGCTGTTTACGATTTCCAGCACAATTACTACGACCTGTCCTACGCCCGTACCTGGGGCCGGGACCACAAGCCGGTCAGCCGGTACATCCGTCCCGACGGCAATATCATGACGGCGGTTACCGGCTTTAACGACCGGGGGATGATCAACCAGTGCCTGCTGAACCGGTATATCATCAGTTACGAGCCCTACATGTTCAAGGGCATGCTTTCCGATTACCCGGATACCGTGGATTACGGCCAGAAGATGGACGCCCTGCGCACCGATTTGCGGGAGTACTTTTGGGACGGCAGGTTCTGCGGTGGGCTGGGCGGTTCCGTACAGCTCAGCGACGGGGGAACCCTCGATTCCTACGCCGTGTACCAGGGCGCTGGCGGCAGGCAGGGGATGGTCATCTGCAACTACGATGAGGAAAAATCCGTCTTCGTACTGCCCAGCCTGGAGAACGGCCGGAAGCTGAGCCGGTACCGTCTGGTTGACGACAGCGAGCTGACCCCCTTTGAGTCCGGGTTTGTCATCCCGCCCCGTTCCGCCGCCGCAGTGATCTGAACGCCGGAGGCTGGAATAGGAAGGAATATGACCTGCGGCGGAATTTATTTTGAGACCATGTGCCTGTCTGCCCACCGGAAATGGCCGCTGGGCAGCGGATGGACTCAGGTGCGGGAGAGGGGAATGGTGCTTTTGGAAAAGGCGGTCCGCTTCTCCCGGGACCTGGGCATCCGTATCATCCGGCTGGCGGGCTATGACGTTTACTACGAGGAATCCACCCCGGAAACCGGCAGGCTCTTACAGGAAAATTTGGAAGCCGGATGGAACGGAACGCCTTTTTCTCCTTGATTTTTGAACAGCAAGATGATATGATATGTTCAAACTCGTAAACCTGTTTTGGAGGAACCAATGAGCAAGCGGACAATGGGGATTCTGTCGGAATGCATTCCGATTTTTACTATGCTTCAGGACGAAAGCAGGCAGCAAATCCTTCTGCTTTTGTTTGAGCAGAAAGAAATGACGGTTGGTGAAATGACCGGGAAACTGGAGCTTTCCCGCCCGGCGGTTTCACACCATATGAAACTGCTTTTGGATGCAGGGCTGGTTTCCGTCAGGAAAAACGGAAAAGAACGGATTTACAGCCTGAGTCTTCAAAAAGCCATGGAACAGTTGAGGGAACTGCTGCTGTCAATTGAAACGGACATCAAGTATGACGCCTGACAAAAGGCGTTATATTTTGAGATAATAGGTTTATGTGTTTGAACCTGTAATCGAAAGGAAGCGTTATCATGAGTAAAAAACCAACGGTGAGGGTAAGTTATCAAAACCAAAACAGCTGGAAGGAAATTCAAAGTTTTCTGCCTTTGCGTTACCAGCTGACGGATGCAGTAATGCCCAGGGAAGAGTGCTGGGGATGGCAGGGAAATCAGATACATTTGGATACCTACCGTAATCCGGGTGCGAAAGCGAAAGTGATCCTGTTTCATGGCGTTGGGACCAACGGCAGACAGATGACAACGATTATCGGGAAACCCCTTGCAGAGGATGGTTTTGAAGTGATTGCCCTTGATATGCCTATCTATGGAGAAACCGCTGTAAGCAGAAACAGGACGATAACCTTTTCTGATTGGGTTGCGTGCGGCAGCGATTATGTGAATTATGAGCTTTCAAGAGACAGCCGGCCGGTTTTTTTATACGGCTTATCCGCGGGCGGCATGGAAACTTATTTTGTCGCGGCAAAGAATAGAAAGGTCAAGGGCATTATCGGGATGACGTTCCTCGACCAGAGGGAAAAAGCGGTAAGAATGACCACAACAAAGAATTGGTTTTGGGGCACTTTTGGAACGGGGCTTGCTGCCCTGTCCTGCCGCACGGGGTTTTCCAAATTTAAAATGAAAATGAGTGTCTGCTCCAAGATGAACGCCTTATGCAACGATGAAAAAGCGTTAAAGGCAATGCTGAAGGATAAAACCTCGGCGGCAAATAAAGTCAATATGAAATTCCTGTGGGAGTATATGACTTATATCCCTGCAGTTGAGCCGGAGGCGTTTGACGTATGCCCCATTCTTTTGACGCAGCCGGAAAATGACCGCTGGACCCCGGAATTTTTAAGTGACATCGTGCTGTACAAAATAAAAAAGGTACCGGTAAAAAAAGTAAAATTGAGGAACGGCAGCCATTACCCGATTGAAGCGGAAGCTCTGGCGGACCTTCACCGGTATATTCTGGAATTTATCCTCGAAAACCTTGCGTGAGGCGTCGCCATGAAAATTATTTTAATTACCGGGGCAGGTTCCGGAATCGGTTATGAAACGGCGGTATTATTGAAAGCGCAGGGACACAGGGTTTATGGCGGTATCCGCAGTCGGCAGGCGGCGGAAAAGCTGACGCAAAGCGGCATTCTGCCAATAGAGCTTGATATTGCTGACGAAAGGCAGTGCAAGCAGGCGGTCCAGCGCATCATGGAGAAGGACCAAAGAATTGATGTGTTAATCAATAACGCAGGCTACGGCTTGTTCGGAGCCGTAGAGGATATAGAAATCAGCGAAGCAAAGTACCAGTTTGACGTAAACCTGTTCGGCGCAGCGAGATTAATCCAGTTGGCGCTGCCTTCCATGAGAGAACGGAAAAGCGGGAAAATTATCAATATTTCTTCCGTTGGCGGAAGAATGGTATCGTATATGGGCGCCTGGTATCATGCGAGCAAGTATGCTGTGGAAGCGTTCAGCGACGCTTTGAGGATGGAAGTTTCGGATTTTGGCATTGACGTTGTGTTGATTGAACCGGGCGGCGCTAAAACAAATTGGTGGGAAACGGCGACAAAAAATATGGCGTGCCGGTCAAAAGGCGGCGCTTATGAAAAGGCTGCCGGAAAAGCCGCTGCCGGCATGATGAAATTATATGGAAACAGGCTGATGTCGCAGCCTGCCGTGATTGCAAAAGCCGTTGGTAAGGCGGTTGGCGCCAGGAAACCCAAAACACGGTACGTTGTCGGCTTTGGCGGCAAACCGCTTTTGTTCTTGCATTTCATTTTGCCTGCCAAATGCTATGATTGGGTTATGAAGCACGCAATATAGAAGAGAACAACTTTTAAATCAGCAGGTGTTTCTAAACGGCCTTTCCTTTGATGAAACCAGCTCCGTGCCTGCGGTTCTGCGCCGCCAGCGGCATTCTTATTTTCCCGTCCCTTTCACCCGCCTTTTCTTCCCCGCTGCGCGTGTTCCGATCCGCTTGTCCGTGCGCAATGCAAAAGAGGGCCTGTCAGCTTTCCGCCGGCAGGTCCTCTTTTGCTGTCGCGTTCCGTCTGTCGGATACCCGGTCTGAATGTGCTTTGCTGCTTTTTATGTGCCGGTCAAGGAGATTCTTCCTTTTGAACCTTGTCTGGCAAGGGTCTGCCGTCCAGGACCGCCTCCCGCAGGGAGTCCCCCTCGTAGCGGAGCTTCAGGGAGAAAAAGGGCACGCCGCCGGCCAGAAGGTCTAAAAAGATCCTGTCTCCGTCCCACAGGTTCAAGCCGCCCAGCTCCGATTTTTTCACCCATTCCAGCCTGCCCTCGTCGCAGTCCCGAAGCTCGCCCGTAAAGCCGTCCGCGGTATAGAGGCACATGTATTCCGTTCCGAAGCCAGCCTGGGAAAAGGTGACGAGCCCGCGGAACTGGAAGGAGGTGAGGGTGAGACCGGTTTCCTCCCGCGCTTCCCGCAAAAGGCATTCCTCCGGACTTTCCCCCTCTTCAAAATGGCCGCCTATGCCGATCCACTTTCCCTCGTTGACATCGTCCTTTTTCACATTGCGGTGCAGCATTAAATAGCTGCCGTCCCGCTCCACATAGCAGAGCGTGGTCATGCAGGAGCGCTTTTTCATTGGCACAGCCCTTCCTTTCTTTATTCGCCCCGCAGGAAAACCTGCGGGCCTTTTTGGAGTTCAGCGGGCAAACGTCCTTCCCACGGCGCGGAAAGGCGTTCCGGCGAGGGGAGGCGGGCAGCCTGCTATTCAATATTTTTCAACCCGCGGTAGAGCTCGTCGAAGGAGGCCTTTCCCGCGCACCTCCCGAAGGAAAGCTCCCTGTTCTCGCCGAATTCCAGCAGGAAGCATTTGGCCAGCTCCTCCACGGTTTGTTCCAGCGCCTGGAAAAACTGGCGGCTGGCAAATTGATACCCGGCGCTGCCCTCTTCCAAATGGCTGACAATCAAGGATTCCGTCACCTGGTCAAGGGGGTAGAGCTTCAGGTGAAGCAGCTCATGGACGATCACCTCTTCCAGATTTTCCTGCTTCGGGCTTGCGATGTTCAGCAAGAAGATGGCTTTCCGGTCATCGCAGTCCACCTTGAAGTCTCCGGTCTTGTTCCAGGAAGGATCCTCAGAAAATTCCAATTTTACATCCCAGCCGGGGGTGATTCTCAGCCTGCGGCACCAGGTTTCAAATAACCTGTTCAGTTCGTCTTTTTCCATAGGGAAAACCTCCTGTCGTTGCCACCTGCGGTGGGCGAGCCGCGCTCCCCAGCTTCCGGGAGTTCCAGCCCGCCGCATGCGCTGTATGTTTCTGCGGCTATTATATCACAGCGGGAGTACTCCGGCAAACCATGGTAGATATGCCTGTCCTCCGCTGTCAGACTGAGATGTGATATAGAGTAATATAATTACTTATTAACGGAGCCTGTTCGTTTTTACGGTCTGACCCTTTTTGCCAGAAAAACAAACTTTTATATTTACAAATATTCTCTGCCGTGCTATGATAATACTAAAGAAAGAAAAGATAACGACAAAATTCTATAAAAGAGTATTTTTATTACTACGGAGGACGACATGAACAGAGAGGAAGTTGCGCGAGGCAGGGCGAAGAGCCTGCTGGAGTCGTTTTCCAGGGGCAGGGCGGTTCAGCTGGACATGCTTCACAACGTGCTGATCGTCTGCCTGGGCGCGTATGTGATTGCCGGAAGCAGAGGTTTCCCCAGCGGGGAGGCACACGGGCCTTTCACCTATGATTACTGGCTTCAGGCCGCCGGTTCCCAGAATACGCTCTATGCCCGGGATTTGGTCTACGACTTGATCTTTCCGGCCGCGCCCAAGGGGCTGCGGGAGGCGGTGCGGGAATTGGAGCAAAATGAGAGGCTCACCGCAGAGGTCGGCCCCCTTGTTGCGGAGCTGTTTTCCCAGCGTCCTGGCAGGGAAGAGCTCCGGGAGCTGGCGGAGCAGCTGATCACCGGTTATTATCCTTTGGTGATCCCGGCGCCCATCGACACCCCCCTCCCGGTCAACCGGCTGTGCATGGAGATTTTGGCCCCCAAAAACGGCGCCTTTTATGACGGCACGTCCGGGCTGGGCTCCACCTGCATGGAGGCGGGGAGGTACGCCGTTGGGCATGGGGGTGGCCTGAACATCTTCGCCCAGGAGAAGCTGGACGTGCTCTGTGCCGTTTCCACCGTGCGCGCCTATCTCAACGGGCTGGAGGACTTTACCGTACGCGGCGGGGACGTGCTCACGGCTCCTGCATACACCGTGGGAAATACGGTGGCCTCCTTTGATTACTCCGTTATGTTTCCCCCCCTGGGCCTGCCCTGGGGAGAGGCGGAGAGGGAGCTTGCCTGGGACAAATACCGCAGGTTTTCCGGGGGACCTGTGCCACGCTCCAACGCGGAGTGGCTCTTCGTGCAGCACCAGCTGGCCTCCCTGAAGGAGAAGGGCCGGGGAATTATTGCGGTTTCCACCGGTTCCCTGTTCAACGACTCCGCCCGGTGGATCCGCAGGCGGCTTCTGGAAACCAACTGCATCGACTGTGTGATCACTCTGCCCTCCCACATCCTGCCCTACACCGCCACGCCGCTCAGCCTGCTGGTGTTGGACAGGGGCAGAGACCCGGACCGGACAGATGTTCTGATGGTGCAGACGGAGGGCATGTTCCGAAACGTCAGCGCCGCCCGGGTGGCTTCGCAGCTGGATGAGGAACTAATTCAAGAAATCACCGCCCTGCTGACGGAAAAAATGGACACGCCCTACAGCCGCGCCGTGAGCATGGAGGAAATCGAGGAGAACGACAGCGTCCTGCTGCCCAGCAGGTATGTGGTCAACCCCTGGGTGGAGACAGAACTGGGAATGCTGAATGTGGATTTTGCACGCATGCGGGGCTGGCCCAGCCTGGGGGACATGGCGGAAAAAATCTACCGGGGGGTGAACGGTTCCCGGCTTTCCAGCGGGGCAGGGGACTCCTACCGGATCATCAATTACGCCGACGTTCAGGACGGCGTGCTGTGCACCGAGGGCCTGAAGGAGTGCTGGGCCGACGGCCAGGTCGGGCGGTACCTGGTGCGGCCGGGAGATGTGCTGGTGTCCTGCAAGGGCGCGCAGATCAAGACCTGCCTTGTGCCGGAAGGCACGGAAAACGTCCTGCTCTCGCTGAATTTCATCGGGATCCGGCTGAAACAGTCGGTCTATTCCCCGGAATTCCTGCTCTGTTACCTGAACAGCCCCGCCGGGCTGGCCTATCTGAAAAGCAGGCAGATAGGGACGTCTATCATCACGCTCAAAAATTCTGATTTGGAACGGATGCCCGTTCCCCAGGTTTCTCTGGAGGTCCAGCGGGAATGTATTTCAGAATTTGACTCGGTCCGCCTTGGGATCGAGGAAGAGCTCCGGCGGTTATATCACTGTCTCAATCTGGAAAAAGGGAGGCTGTATCAGAAAATGGGTTTGGACGGTGTATGGAAAAGAAAGGATGATTGATGTGACAATTCAGACAGGCGATATGTATTGGTGCGATTTGGGCGCGGGCGGGGACAGCGACAAAATCCGGAAGATGCGGCCCGTCATCGTGGTGAAATGCGAACAGAATTCCACGCTTGCCCATGTGGTGCCGCTGACGGGCAACCCTCATAAGCCCCGGAATCTCAGGCATATCACGATCATGGGGTATGGGCTCCACAAGCCCAGCACCACCCTGATCGAGCAGGTCTGCCTGGTGGAAAAGGCTTCTCTGAATGGGCGGATCGGCTCCATCCGGGGCACGGAGGAATTGGAGCAGATCCTCACCTGTCTGGCCCAGTACTTCAGCCCGGACGCGGCCTGAAGCTCCGCCGCTCCTGCCCTGCGGCCTCCCTTTCCAGGGGCGCACAGGGCTTGCTGTCTGCAAAACCAGAGAGGAAGAATGCCGAATACGCCTGTGTGCCCGAAAATTTTTTGCCGTGCTCCACCCGGCCCGCGCAGCACCGGCGGGACGGGCGATGCGGCGATGGCTGGCACGTGGCTCCGCACATACGAAAAGGCCTCCCGGTACGTTGTACAGAACGTACCGGGAGGCCTTTTATCTTTCTGCGGGTTCCTCTATCCTGCGGCGCGGCCCCTTTCCCACCCCGCGTTGGGTGGGAATCCCCGCTTTAGTCCCGCTCCCCGCCGCGGAGCATCACGTTGGCCCTGAAAGTCCCGTCCTCATAAGTGAACTTGCAGTAGCCGCCGTTTTTCTCCGCGATGCGCCGGACGGATTGGAGGCCCACACCTGGGCCGGGACGCTTGGAGGATTGGAACACGCCTTCCTGTACCCGGACTTCCCCCTCATAGGGGTTCTCCACGGAGAGCAGGATCAGCCGTTCCCCATGTACCTCAGCCTGCGCGCTGACAGACCGGCCGGCTGTGTCCATGCGCCGGCTGGCCTCCAGGGCGTTTTCCAGCAGATTGGACAGCGCTACGCACACGTCCAGTTCTGCTGCAGGCAGCTTCCGGGGCAGGTCGAGGAGGAAGGAGAAGGGCACGCCCTCCCGGCGGAACAGGGCGGCGTAATACCCGGCCACGCCGTCCACCGCCGGGTTGCTGCACAGGCTCAGCTCCGCGCCGGGCACATTCTCCCGCGCTGCCTGCAGATAGGCCCGCAGCTCCTCCCAGGCATCCCGCTCCGCCAGGGAGGAGAGGACGGCAAAATGATGGCGCAGGTCGTGCCGTACCTGCCGGGTTTCCGCAATCGTGCCGCGCAGGGCCTCGTATTGGGCGGTCTGCATCTGCAGAAGATGGTTCTCCTGCTGCAGGCGCATGTTGGCGCCCAGCCTGCTGGCCATCAGGTAGAACATCAGGTAGCAGAACAGCAGCAGGCCCAGCAGAGCCAGCGTGACCAGCGGGTAAATGTCCGGCAGCCTGCCTGCCAGCATGTTCTGGTAATCCAGCGGCTGCATCACGATGTTCAGCACGATAAATAACACGGGCAGCACCCAAAACACATACCAGGTGCCGGGGATTTCCGCCTCGCTTAACAGCTGGCGGGAGGCATGGGTGGCGGGGTAGGCCAGCAGCGCCGTGAGCAGCCAGCCCAGCAGGTTGAACACCGCTCCTCCCGCCAGGGTGAACCAGGGGCTTGCATTGTGCGGGTCAAAGTGGATATCAGCCGCTGTGGCAAGGTTGGTCAGGCACGAGAACACGCCGCACACCCCAAGGAACACACTCACCGATTTCCAGGCGGGCAGATCCACCAGCCGCTGGTAAACCAGGACAAACAAAACCAGGGAGGGCAGCAGCCACACATTGCCGCTTGCTCCCATGGCATAGCAGACAGCTCCCCCTGCCGCCGCCCACACGAGCAGGCCGGGGATACCGGCCAGGGCCAGCAGTTTTCCCCGGCCCTTCAGACGGCCCCCCATGGGGAGAAAGCAAAGCACGGCGGCTGGAACCGCCACCGCCAGCTCCAACATGGGCCGGAAAACCTCCCTCATGGCCTCGCCTCCTTTTCAAAAAGATACCCGGCAAAGGCCCACCGGGCTTCTTCCGCCATGCTTCTGCTCACCGGAACCAATACCCCGCTGTCCAGCTTGAAGGCAGTGCCGTTAAAGTCGGCTGCGTGGGAGAGGTTCACCAGCACGCCCCGGCCGCAGACGAAGAACCGGGTGTCCTTTTCCAGCAGGGCGGTAAACGCGCCGAAGGTCATGCGGGAAACCGTTTCCCTGCCGTCCGTCCTGTGGATATGGATCTGGTGCTGGAAATGCTCCGCCCACAGGATGTTTCCCGTCCGCAGGGAAACGCTCTGGCGCCCCTCCCGCACTTCAATGACCCGTTCCGGCGTGGGCAGGCGTTTGTCCAGCTCGTCGAAGAGCCGTTCAATTTCGCCTGCGGCATAGGGCTTCACCAGATACTGCAGCGCCCGCACCCGGTAGCCATCCAGCGCATGGTCCAGGGAAGTGGTGGTGAACACCAGAATGCAGTCCGCGTCAAACTCCCGCAGGGCCCCGGCGGCGGTTACGCCGTCCATGCCCTCCATATAGATATCCAAAAAGGCCAGGTCAAACCGGCTTTTCCGGGCCTCGGCCAGAAAAGACCCGCCGTCCCCGAATTCCAAAACCGACCCCGTCCGCCCCCGCAGGGCCAGGGCCGCATCCACACGCTTCAAAAGCTCCCGGCGTTCCGGCCCATCGTCGTCTACAATAGCAATCCTCACCGTATCCCCCTCCTCGCCTGCGGCGGGCAAGCCCCGTACTTCATAGGTCTTTTTAGTTATTTTACCACAAATTTTGGCTGGATTTCCACAACTCAGGCCGTAAAGGGGCAATTCGGGACAGAACCGTTGACAGGGGGGTGGCGTGATGTTAATCAGATCAATTATTTTAGCTATCTAACGGCAGACGGTACGGCCATGAAGCTGGGATACCAGTACAAGTACGACGCGTCAGGGAACATCAAAGAGGTATACAGCCGTACCGGGACAAATGCCCTTGCATTGGAGTCCAGTTATGAGTATGATAAACTGGGACAGATCACCAAGGCTGCGGACAGCCGCGGGACGGAAACGTATACCTATGACACAGCGGGAAATCTGCTGAGCCGTGCGCTGGGTGGAACTGGGAGCACTTATACCTATGGAAACAGCAGCTGGGGCGATTTGCTGACGGCGTTTAAAGGCCAGGGGATTGCCTATGAGGGACAGACCTACAGCGCCGCTTCCAACACGGTATCTGGTACGGCAGTAAGCGGGAATCCGGTGAGTTACTACAACGGGACCCGTTGGGCGATGGATTGGAAGAACGGCACCCAGCTAAGTACCGTCAGCGCCAGCGGAAAAAATGTGTCTTATACCTACGATAAGGATGGTCTGCGCACAATGGTGGCGTTTGGGTTCCCGATGATGATATGGATGGAGGTCCTGGGTGGACTGCGCAATATCCCAATGGCAATGGAAAACATAAACATGTATACCCGGATGGGCATACGTGGATGCTGAAAATATAAAAGCGCTTTATCAGAATGCACTGGAGAATGGATTTGCTGAGGCTGCATATATCACCGAAGACAACGATAACAGAACGAAAATGGATGTGCTTTAGCAAGCGCTTGTTTCAGCGTATGGGGCTGCGCCCGTTTCCTCCTGCATTCGGCTTTTCCCCAGCGGGGCAGCAGAGGCCGCCCAAACAGGGGAGTTTGGCGGGCCTTTTTAAAGTGTGCGGAGCGGGGCAGTATGGGGTGGAAAGGGGACAGCGGATTACGGATGCCATTCCAAATAACCCAAGATGCCTTTTGCCACCAGGCCCTGCGCCATCCTGAAAAATTCATCGTCGGTCACGTCGTTTCCGTTTTCATACCATTTGGCCATCAGCCCGATCATGGCTGAGTAGGCATATTCCATCAGATAGTCCAGGTGTTCAATTCCATCCGGCATATTCCAAAACTCAATCAAGATGGCCCGGATGCTTTCCCGAAATACCCCTGTGAATTTCGGATCCCCGTTTTTTCCAAGCAGCGTGAAAATTTTCTCTTCGTGCCTTTTAAAAATCGGCATACTGACGGAATACAGCCAATCGAGATCCCTTTCGCCTGCAGCATAAGGAGAATTGCGGAAGGCCTCGCTTACCTCCCTGTTCACCTGCTGAAGCAAATCGGCCTCAATTTGCTCTAAAACCGCATACACATCTTTAAAATAGTGGTAAAAGGTCCCTCTGTTGTTCCCGGTAATCCGGGTGATTTCGGCAATGGATATTTTTTCAATTGCTTTTTCTTTATAGAGCGTCCAGAACGCATCCATGATTTTTCGCCTTGTAGCGGCGGTAATTTCCGGCTGCTTTTTCACGGCATTCTCCCCTCCCTTTCTTTTACTTTACTGAAATCCGTCTGAATCATCAAGCAACAGTGTGTTCCATATTGTTGCTTGATGAACCGGGCGGATTCTTTTATAATGGCATCCTACAACATACTGTTGCACAAATCAAGAAGAAGATCGGAGCGATACGGATGTCGGTAATTGAAGTCAATCGATTAACAAAAGACTACGGGCACGGCCGCGGCGTGTTCGATGTATCCGCCCGTGTGGACAAAGGAGAGTGCTTTGGATTTCTCGGCCCAAACGGGGCGGGAAAGAGCACGACCATCAGGCATTTGATGGGATTTTCAAAGCCGCAGGGCGGGAACACCGTCATTGACGGCAAGGACTGCTGGACCTATTCGGCGGAGCTTCAGCGCAGGGTGGGGTACCTGCCGGGCGAAATTGCCCTGCCTGCCGGAATGACGGGAACGCAGTTTCTGGCAATGCAGAAGAAGATGAGAGGCTTGACGGATACCTCCTACCTGGAAAAATTGCTGGAACGGTTTGAGCTGGATCCCAATATCGGCCTGAAGCAGATGAGCCTGGGTACAAAACGCAAATTGGCGGTGGTAACCGCCTTCCTGCACGATCCCCAAATACTGATTTTGGACGAACCCACCTCCGGCCTTGACCCGATTATGCAGGAAATCTTCATTGATTATGTCCTTGAGGAAAAGAAACGGGGCAAAACCATATTTTTATCCTCTCACATTTTCCATGAGGTGGACGCTTCCTGCGACAGGATCGCAATTATCCGGGACGGCAGAATCGTTTCGGAATTTGACCCCGAGGTGCTGAAGCGGGAAAGCGACAAAATTTACAGGGTTTCCTTTGCGGAGAAAAGCCAGTGGAAGGAGTTCATCTCCCATCCCTATCATTTTACCTCTGTGAACGAGTATAAGCTCCGCGCCAGAATTCAGCTCAAAAGCAGCGAAATCCCTTCCTTTCTCGCGGATATTTCCCAATTCCACATCAACGACTTTACGGAGTTCCCCTTCTCGCTGGAGGATTACTTCATGCAGTTTTATCATGAGGATAAAGTATTTGAGGGGGTGAAGTGATGGAAGACGTTGTGATAAAGACAAGCGGACTGACCAAGGATTACGGCAAAGGCCGGGGCGTTTTTGAGATTGACCTCGAGGTCCATAAAGGCGAGGTTTTCGGCTTTGTGGGAACCAATGGTTCCGGGAAGACAACGACCATCCGCAATATGATGGGCTTCATCAGGCCGGACCGCGGCATTTCCGCCGTAAACGGGTTGGATTCCTGGAAAGAGTCCGCCGGGATCATGAAGCATGTCAGCTATGTTCCCGGTGAAATTGCCTTCCCCGCGCTGAAAACGGGGACCGAGTTCCTGAAAACACAGGCAAAGTACCTTGGGGTGACGGATTTTGGATATATGAACCACGTCATCGAGCTTCTGCAGCTGGACCCCACCGCCAACCTGAAAAGGATGTCCAAGGGGATGAAGCAGAAGACGGCGATTGTCGCCGCCCTGATGGGGGAAAAAGAGATTCTCGTCCTGGACGAACCCACCACCGGCCTGGATCCCCTGATGCGGGAGGCGTTTCTGGGGCTGGTCCGGGAGGAAAAGCAGAAGGGCCATACCATCTTTATGTCGAGCCATATTTTCGAGGAAATCGAAGCGGTGTGCGACCGGGTTGCCATGATTAAGGACGGACGTATCATCGATACGGTTTCCCTGTACGATCTGCGCCATCCGGCTGTAAAAAACTTCATCATCGAATTTGGGGAGGCGGGGGAAAAGCAGCGTTTTCTCCAAAACACGGAATTCTCAGCCGAAAGCAGGGATGCAAAGAGTTTAACGGTCCAGTGCAGGACATCGCAGCTGGACGCGTTGTTCCTTTCGCTGAAGGACTGTCAGATTACAAATTTACAGGAAATCCACCGCTCGCTGCAGCAGCAGTTTATGAGCGCATATAAGGAGGGGCTGGCTCAAAATGGAAACAACTAAAAAGACGGCAAGATTTTTCTCAAGGCCGCTGATGGGGCAGACAATCAAATCCAACTGGGCGCTGTGCCTTGCGATTCTGCTCATCATGGTGCTGTTGGGAAACGTGATGAACTATGCCATGAGTATGATGGCGACGGAAAAATCCGACGTGGACGTCACGGAGTACCAAGAAAGCTTCTATACCTATCTCGGCGCGCTTGCAGCCTATGATACAATGGCGCAGCAGGAACTGTCCTATGAGGATTTTGCAGGCGGGAAGAATGAAGCGGCGTATGAAACGGCGTTTGAAATGCTCAATGCCCAGGCCGGTATGGATTTGAGCGTGGAGGGATTTCAATCCGCCATTGACGGATTATCGCAGTCAGGAATCGGCCTTGAAAAATATGTGGAGCAGTTTGAATATGCATATGCTTTAAAACAGTCGGAGGGCGTGTTCAGCAAAGAAGAGCTGACGGTGTCTGAAATGCTTACCGTCACGCTGGATATGATGGGCGTTGCCCCGGATCTTGTGGAGAAGATGAGCGAAATGGACCCGGCGTCCATGATGAACCAGATGTATTATACGGCAATGGGCCTGCTTCCCATTTTCATTCTCATCGTCATTCTGGCAAATTCCTTGATCGCGGATCAGGTGGACCGGGGCTCCATGGCATATGTGCTGTCTACGCCCACAAAACGTTCCGCCGTGGCCGTCACCCAGATGGTATTCCTGCTTGTGGTGCCGCTGCTGATCATCGGCGTTGTAGGCGCAACCCGGATCGGGACCTCCTTCCTGTTTTACGATGAAGTGAACGTGGCGGGGATGGTGGCCCTGTTTATCGGGATGTACATCCTGGTGGAGGCGGTCTGCGGGCTGTGCTATATGGGAAGCTGCCTGTTCTCACAAAGCAAAAAGTCAATGGCGTTCGGCGGCGGCCTGGCGGTCTGGTTTTTCCTCGCGTCCATGATCGGCCTGTTTGGTTCGGAAAATATGGTCAACACCGGCATGGGCGTTGAGGAACTGAGCATCTTCAACAAACTGACGCTGGTGGGCCTGTACGATGTGGATGCCCTGGCGACCATCGGCACAGGCAGCGTGGACACCGCCTTTGTCTGGAAACTGCTGGTTTTGGTTGCTGTCGCAGTGGTGAGCTATGCGGTGGGCGCCGTCAGGTTTTCGAAAAAAGATTTGCCCCTGTAAGGCGCGGCGGAGAACGGAGCGGACAGGAAAAAATACGAGAACCGAATACACGGCCTCACTGTCCAACGAAACTTGAAGCCTTTTGTCATGCAGGCCACGGCGGGCGGCGCTCCTTTTTTGGAGCGCCGCCTTTCTCATAGACGCGCCCTGGCCGCGCCGCAAATGGCCCGCCGGTTTAGCCGGTTGCCCATAAAACGGCGGTTACAAATCACAACACGAACGGGCGGCTGTCCTCCCGGCCTGCCGCGCCGTACAGCGGGGAACGACGGAGAGCGGCAAGCAAAAGAGCAAAGCAATTTTCAAGGAGGAAAAACGCATTATCACACTATTAATCAGCGAACTCATAAAAATTTTCCGCTTATGCGTTGTTTGGCTCACAAGGAGGTGCTACAATATACTGAAAAGCAGGAGGCGAGGATATGGCTGCTAATTATAATAAGCTCTGGAAAATCTTAATAGACCGAAAGATGAAAAAGACGGACTTGATTGAGCTTGCCGGTGTTAGTACGACTACTCTTGCAAAACTGAGCAAAGACGAGTATGTTTCGATGGAAATACTCTACCGAATATGTAAGTCACTCAACTGCAATATTGGCGACATTACAGAATTCATCTTTGAGTAGAGTATGATACTGCAAAATGCAGGAGGTTAAAATGTCTGAGACACTTAATGCAATATCCCTTTTTTCTGGCGCGGGCGGAATGGATGTCGGCGTTTTGCAAGCAGGATTTGATATTAAGGCTTGTGTTGAAATCGACAAGAATTGTTGTGCTACCCTTAGGGAAAACATTAAAAGAAAAAAAAGAAATACCCTTGTATATGAGGGTGATATACGAGAGCTTAGCCCCGATACAATCCTTGAAGAGATTGAACTGCAGGCGGGTCAAGTCGATTTACTGTTTGGCGGCCCCCCCTGCCAAGCGTTCTCTCAAATAGGAAAACAAAAATCTTTGGAGGATGAGCGCGGCTTGCTTTTATACCAGATGATAAGGTATGCCGAAGCTATCCAGCCAAGAGCGATAATGATGGAACAGGTCAAAGGATTACTTACTGCAAAGGACTTGTCTGGAAAAAGCGGCGGCGTATTTGAATCATTCGTTGCGCAACTTGAGGAAATGGATTATGTGCCAAAATGGAGAGTTATGCTTGCTGCGCAGTACGGTGTCCCTCAGCTCAGAGAGCGTGTCTTTATCGTTGCAACAAAGAAGCCGAATGGCTTTAAGTTCCCTGACCCTACACATGACAAGCCGGAAAGATGTGATAGCCTTTTCGCGCTGCTCCCTTATACCACCGTTGGGGAAGCAATAAAAGGGATTCGTAATCCTGTTCGTAAAGGGGAAACAAGCGAGATACCGGACGATAGCCATTATGATGTTACTCCGGCACGGGACAGAGAAAGAATTCACGGAGTACCGGAGGGCAAAAACCTTTCGTCACAAACTCAATTGCCCAAAGAGCAAATATGTGGACTGACGAAAAAAGATACGACTAAGTTTTTGAGGTTAGACCGAAACAAGCCGTCGAATACCCTTCGGGGCGGTGAAATATTTTACCATCCTACCGAAGATAGATATTTAACGCCGAGAGAGTATATGCGTATTCATGGTTATCCGGACGATTATGTATTACGCGGGCCGATAAGAGGGCGCACAGGTACGGTACGAGATTTGGATCAACATCGCCAAATTGGCAATTCTGTGCCGCCGCCGCTCGCCCGTGCTATTGCGGAAAAAGTTAAGGAGGTATTAGAATGCCAAAAATCTATGAATTGCTCGGATATCCCATAAACGATAACAGTCCAGAAATTATGGAGTCGCGCAGGCGTGCATTTTGCCCTTTCATTTCTGATACTTGTGATGGCGGCGGCAACCGTTATATGGCCGATATAGATTTGAGAGAACATCCGGAGTTGGGAGAATGTTTTCCCGGCATGACCCGTGTTCCCTCAGGCGTATGTTCAATTCAGATTTCGGATGGGACTTCACCTTGGATTATTTGCCCGCGCCGTTTGCTTTATATGGGGCACAAGGCTGATGAAGCGATTATTAAGGGCGAAACACAGACGAAACTCTTAGAAAAATGCGATTATCCAAAGGGTACTCTTGTCGGGATTTGGGCGGAGGCAAAAGTGAAGTATACGAATGAAGAGGATGATACGGACACATCAGCCTTCGATTACACGTTTGATTATGTGATGATGCCGTTAGGACGAGCGAGTAAGGCGGAAGCTCTTGAAGCTACGGGGCTTAAATGGAGTGTCCTGCAAAAGAACCTACGCAATAGCGGACATACGTTTGCACTCCGCAACGGAGAAACTTATATTGAAGATTTCCCAATAGGGAGCCCTGTCATCATCGAAGTAATGACGTCAAGCACATCTGGTGGCAACAAGGATAAACGAAGCTGTATCCCGCAGGCATTTGAAGATTGTATGCTTGGAAAACATCATCTTGCACCCGGCATAAATTACAGACAGGTATGGGCAAGGATGGCAAGTCAGCTTATAGTAAAATCACAGGCGGCTATGGCCTGGAATGGCAAAACCATCTGGGTATTACAGGATTTACTTGCCGATTACATTTCGGCAAGTACCGCTTTGGATTTGAAGAAATTCATATCTGGGCATACTGACGAGGTCAATATTTTAGCGTTCTCTTATGGCAATAATTACAAGCAGCCGGAAAACTCAAAAACCGTTTCATTGAGCGACTCGACTTTATATGCGGGGCCAATCCGAGCAAACAACGGTGAAGATGTTCATCCATGTTTTCAGGATATTGTTCTCGCATCCATATGTCCCCCTAAAAATGTTTTGATAACAGCTCTGACAAAGAAAAGACTTGCAAACCGATTAACTGTGTAAGCAGTAACCGATACATGCATGAGCCAATACAGCAGCGGTATACATCCTTCGTTTTGCCGTAAATTATACTTCATATAAAACTTGGTTTTTAATTGGCTAAGCCGTAAGAAATATATACGGCTTAGCCAATTAAATGCGTTTATTAGAACAAGGAAAAGGGGTGGAATCAATCCACCCCTTTTCTGGCTGTTTTATATCTGCTTTCCGGTATCCCTGAAGGTGAAAATACCGTCATAATCGCAATCAAGTGCGTTCGCTATGGCTTTACATTCTTCTTCTGTAAGCTTATCACGATTGAGTTTGTTATATAGATAAGTGTCAGCATATCCCATTTTTTTGCTTAAGTCTTTTATTGTCATATCTCTTTCAATGAGGATAGATTTTATTTTCTTGGCCATGCTCATGTCTTAAACACTTCCTTCTTTGAACAATTGTAATCTATTGAGGTTAAATAATCAATTTAAGGATTAAAATTAACCTTGTTTGGTCAATTTTACTGTTGACATTATAACCAAATAGAGTTATATTTAACCTATATTGGTAAATAAAAACCAGATAGAGTTAGAAGAAGGAGATGTAAATTTTTTGTGAACTATATGGATGAAATCTTTTTGAGGGCGGATCTCCAGCAGATCCGGGAGTTTCTCCTGCGCGGCGGCGAATGCGGCGTAGACCCGCGCCCATACAAGGAACGGATTGACTGCGTACAGGAGCGTATGGTTGCCCGGCTGAGCCGGGAATACCCGGACAGGGAGGAATACGAGGGAATGGTCAGGCTGCTTTTTGAGTATGTGGGCACGGTTGAAGATGTTTACATGGAAATCGGCCTGCAGGCGGGCATGATACTGGCCGCGCAGGTATGCCAAAACCTGAAGGCGGCCTTTGCGGGGGAGTGAGGATGGAGGATTTTACACAAATGCTGAAACGTGCGCACATACAGCAGCTGCGCTCTTTCCTTATGGACGGGACTGGCCTTGACAACTGGTATGAGGACGAGGACAGCCGCCCCTATGGACAGCGCCTGGAGGAAGAAGAAAGGCCCATTTGGAAGCTGCTGGAAAAGACTTTCCCTGACGGAAAAGCCCTTGACGAAGCGGTGGACAAATTGACCGGAGCCCTGGCAGCAAACCAGTCTGTCTTTCTGGAAATCGGCCTCAGGGCGGGGGCGGTCCTCCTGTTTGATTTGCTCCGGGAGAATCCGGAGGGAAACGGATATTTGAGGGGGGATTCCCTCCGGAATCGGTAAAAACCGGGAAGGCTGTTTCCACAGTTGCCGGCAAAGGCCGTGTATGCTATGATGGAATCAAAAAGTCCCGGAAGGGACCGCCGGGCGGACAGCCTGGGAAAGGAGAAGCCGCTATGCCCCGCGCTGATGTGACAAAAATGCCCTTTGGAAAGCTCTATCCACTTTTGGTAAGCAAGGCGGAAAAAAAGGGCCGCACCCGGGAGGAAGTGGATCAGGTAACCGCCTGGCTCACCGGATACACCCCGGAGGCCATTGCCCGGATGGAGCAGTCCGGCACGGAATACGGGGAATTCTTTCGCAGCGCCCCGGCCATGAACCCGAAACGCACGCTGATTCACGGCAGGGTGTGCGGCGTCCGGGTGGAGGAAATCCAGGACCCGCTGATGCGGGACATCCGGTATCTGGACAAGCTGGTAGACGAGCTGGCCAAGGGAAAAGCCATGGAGCAGATTCTGCGGAAATAAGGGCCTGCCGGGGCTGCGGAACCGGAAGGAGAACATGCGGAAACAGCCGCCCGGAGCATCCGGCAATTCAGATGCTCCGGGCGGCTGCTGTCTGTGCCGATGCGGTCAGAGCCTGCCCTGAGGGCCGGCGCCTTCCCGGTTCCCGTCCGCAGAAAAGGGGCAGCGGCCGCCCAGGCATTGATTGTTTTGACTGCTGTAAGGGCAGACGGGGACGGTTCGCTCCATCTCCACTCCCAGATGCTCCCGGGTAAAGTCCACGGCGGCGAGAATGGCCAGCCAGGAGTCCCGCTTGCAGCACCGTGGGCCGCCCACCCTGCCGATGCTTTCCAGGGCGCGGGCGGTCATCCGGTTGCTCAGACCCCAGGGCTCCCGGGCCAGAGGGGTGGACCGGGTGGCAATGGCCAGAAATTGCCCGGCGCCGATTCCCGCCCCGCAGGCGCCCCAAAAGCCGCAGGCCCCGCCGGGGACGGCCCTGCCCCGGCTGTACATCTCCCGGAGGGCCTCCTTCAAATCCAGCGGACCCCCTGCGTTCCTGTAGGCGGTGAGCAGGGCTGCGCCCACCATCACATGGTGCTCCGGGCCATGCATGTGGCAGAAGGGCAAATCCATCATCCGCCGGATGACGGCCACGGGGTCGGCGGAGGTTTCGGAGAGGCACAGGCCGAAAATGCTGTCCATGCCCTGGGTGTGGCAGTCGCTGCATACATAGTGCCCGTTGACGCAGCGGGTCTTGCTGGGCTCTTTTTTGTGACAGACCGCGCACTCCATGGCCTCGTCCTGTGCCAGGTATTCCAGCGGCGCTTGACAGATCAGGCATTCTTCCATTTTCAGGCCTCCCTTTCTTCCCATGCCCGCAGCACGGCCAATTGACCGGGGGTGTGAAACCAGTGTTCCCCGTTCTCCATTACGGTGAGCCCTGCGTTGTGACGCCGGGCGTAATCCTCCACGGTCCGGCGGGGCGTCATGTTGTCCCGGCCCCCATAGAGGATGCTGACAGGGCAGGTCCAGCTGAAAACGGGATGCTCCCGCACCCAGCACAGGTACTTCCAGGACAGGGTCTGCCCAAAGGTAGTGTGGATTTCCCCCTGCTCCCGCAGCTGTCCTTCCGTCACCCCGGCCCAGCCCAGCATGGTCAGGATCAGCCCTTCCATGTCCAGGATGGGAGACGCCAGCAGGGCGCGGGCCGGTGCGTCAAAGGCAAGCATGGCAAAATATGCCCCGATACTGTTGGCCCGGAGGGAGACCGCTTCCCAGCGGCGCTCCGCCCAGCCCAGCGCCTCCCGGATATCTGGAACCGCCTCCCACGGGGTCAGCTCCCCGCTCCGGCGCTCCCCGTGGCCGGGCAGGTCGATGGACAGCACCTGGTACCCCCTGGGGCACGCCGCCCGAGCAAAAGCCTCCGCCTCTTCCTTGCGGCCCATCTGTCCGTGGAGGAACAGATAGCCCTGGTCTGCAGGGTCTCCGTACAACACGGCGGGCACGCCGCCCATTGAAAACTGCTCTGCTTTCATCCTGATACCTTTCTTTCCGTTTTCTGATTCCACGCTGCGGGGGAAGCTGGCCCTTGCTTCATCATGTGGTCTCGTGGGGGATGGCGAGCTTTTTAACCCGGAGCTTTCCGTCCGCAATTTCCGCCGTCATCATGGTGATCTCCTGATGAAAGCGCCGGGGGCCGCAGGAGCCGGGGTTGAGCCAGAGGATGCCGTCCCTTTCCTCCTGCAGATACCTGTGGGAATGGCCGAATACCACCGCGTCAATGCCGGTGAGGTCCGCCGGGAGTTCTTTCCTGTTGTGAACCAGATAGAAGGTCACGCCGCCGAGGGTGACGGTCAGGTGGTGGGGGATGGCCTCTGCCCAGTCCTTGTCGTTGTTGCCCCGGACGACGTAGAGGGGGGCGTATTGTCTCAGCTCGTCCACAATGCCCTGTTTGTTGATGTCCCCGCCGTGGAGAATGGCGTCGGCAGTTTTCAGCTGCTCCGCTACCTGGGGCCGCAGCAGGCCGTGGGTGTCGGAGAGGATGGCGAGCTTCACAGGACGGCGCCCCCTTCCAGCGTCCAGCCGAAGTCGTTATGGTAGATCATCTGGCGGGTCATGCCGCCGTCGATGCAGATGTTCTCGCCGGTGAGGAAGCCCGCCTTTTGGGAGCAGAGGTAGAGGACCATATTGGCAATGTCCAGCGGATTGCCCACCCGGCCCGCAGGCTGCTGGACCGCGTCCGGGCCTTCCCAGACGGCGTCCCCGGTGTCGATCCACCCGGGGGAGATGGAGTTTACCCGCACCTTCCCCGACAGGCTCACCGCCAGGGCATGGGTCAGGGCGGAAATACCGCCCTTGGCCGCCGTGTAGCTTTCGGTCTGGGGCTGGCTCATCCGGTCCCGGGAGGAGGAGATGTTCACGATGGACGCCCCGGGGGCGAAGTGGGGGGCAAACAGCTTGGCCAGGTAAAAGGGCGCAGTGACCCCCACCCCCAGGGCGCGACTGAATTCCTCGTAGCTGCACTGGTCCAGCCCTCTCATCAGGGGCGGGGCGTTGTTGATGAGGTAATCCACGTGGCCGCAGTCAGCTATGACCTGACGGGCAAAGTCCTCGAGAACGGCCTTGTCGCCCAGGTCTCCCACGTAATACTCGTTGGGCAGAATGTCGATGCCGCACACCCTGGCCCCTGCATTGCGGAACTCTTCCGCAATGGCTTTTCCAATCCCCTTTGCGCTGCCGGTGACGACGGCGATCCGATTTTGAAACATAACGGTTCCTCCTAAATGGTGATGCCTTCGCAGTGGTCCAGCTCGTGCTGGATGATCTGAGCCGTCCAGCCGCCGCGTTCTCCCGGGCCGCTCTGCGGCATGCCCCGGACAGCGCCCGGGCATGGGACGGGCGCTGTGAAACGGCTGCCCGGCAAGAAAATCCGCGGGGAGGCGGCCCTCCTTTTCCGGTTCCTGTCAATTTGCATTATACATGGTTGCGGGGCGGGGAGCAAGGGGATCAGGGCGTTTCTTCACAAGATACGGCGAAGCGGTATGGGTAAACACGGCCTTGGCCGGGGGATTGACAGGGGACACGGGCTGAGATGGGTGGAGGAAAGTACCGGGTGAGAGGTTCTTTTCCACTGTTTTCCTTTGACAAGTGCAGTTATCCTGCAGGGAGCGTGCCGCTCTGCACACATACAAAACCCGAATTTGTTTGAAAAAATGAAGTTCCAAATCAGACGATTATCCTGGAATCATAAAAACCCTTACGTTTTGACGCTCAGCGTAATCGATGGTGTTGAACGTGCCGCCCTGCATCCCATTGCAGACAGCGATTACCAGAGCGCTGTGGTCCACCATCCAACGGTTTCGCTCCTGAAACGCGGCATAGGAAAAGGACGAATAAAACACTTTTTTGTAATCCGCCGCTGCCAACACGTCATGGTAACACTGCCGCCATGCCGGCGACCACCTTTTTTCAAAGTTCTCATAGGGTACGGCGCAGAGAAGCTTTACGTCCGGATTCTGTTTTTTCAGTTCAAGCACCAACTGTGCCGCCCATAGATCGACACCCCGCGCCATGCCGGAGATAAAGTGCGTGAATCCGCGTGAAACCGCAGCTTCAATTGCCCTTTCCAGAGCCTCTTTGACCTGCGTTTCGTTCCTTTTCAGTTTCTCCGGCCTATGCCCTGTAAAACAGCAGGTTTTATCTTTTATGATTGATAACCTCCTCGTGTGGGATATATCCAGTACTATACCATAAAATAACGACACTGGATATATCCAGCACGACATATCCCAGATGATTTTAGAATATAAATTGGATATGTCGTGAGAGGAGGAGCGCCTTTTGACTGTCAAACAGGCAATCGCCAATAGAATTGTGCAGCTTTGCAAGGAACGCACAATCGCTCCGAATGAGCTTGGGAATATGGCTGGAATCAACCCGTCTACCATATACAGTATTTTAGGGCCGAAAAGCAAAAGCCCGGAAGTGGCGACGATCAAAAAACTCTGCGACGCCCTGGACATGACGCTTGGCGAGTTTTTCACCACGCCGGAGTTCGATGAACTGGAACAGGAAATCAAATAATAACGATCATAGAGAACAGCCTTCCCACGGGAAGGCTGTTCTCTATGAAAGTTTGCCCTTTATTTACGAGATGCTCATGGGAATGCTGATAAAACAGACGCCTGCCATAAACGCGGGCAGATAGGCAGGAAAATAGAAAACCCCTGCGGTGCGCGATTTGCGCACCGCAGGTGTGGTCGAGGTGACAGGATTCGAACCTGCGACATCCTGCTCCCAAAGCAGGCGCGCTACCGGGCTGCGCTACACCTCGCTGTGTGCCCCGGTGACGGGGCAATGACCATTATAGCGCAGGAATGCGGCTGGTGTCAACCTTTATTCGGCATACATTTTCGCAAGGCCGCCCTCGCTGGTTTCACGGTATTTGCTGAACAGGTCCCGGCCGGTTTCATACATGGTTTTCACCACCATGTCAAAGCTGATTTTCCGGGTATGGGTGAGGAAATTGGCCAGGCTCAGGGCGTTGATGGCGCGCATGGCGGCCACGGCGTTGCGCTCGATGCAGGGGATCTGCACCAGACCGCCGATGGGGTCGCAGGTCAGGCCCAGATGGTGCTCCATAGCCACCTCGGCGGCGTATTCAATCTGGTCCAGATCCATGCCGAACAGCTCCGCCAGGCCTGCGGCGGCCATGGAACAGGCGCTGCCGATCTCCGCCTGGCAGCCGCACTCTGCTCCGCTGATGGAGGCGTTGGTTTTGATCAGGTTCCCGATGATCCCTGCGGCAGCCAGACCGCGGACCATCTCCGTATCGGAAAAGCCCTGCTGCTCCTGCTTGTAGACCATCACCGCGGGCACCACGCCGGAGGCGCCGCAGGTGGGGGCGGTTACGATGACGCCGCCGCCCGCATTTTCCTCGCTGACGGCAAAGGCGTAGGCGCAGACGATCCGGTTCTCCCGGGTTTCGGCGCTTTCGTCGATATGCCGCTGCCGGATCAGGTACTTGGCTTTGCGCTGTACGCTCAGCCCGCCCCGCAGCACCCCTTCGGTGTGAAGCCCGGCATAGACCGCCGCCTTCATCTGCTTCCACACGTCCATCAGGTAATTCCAGATTTCCGGCCCTTCGCTTTCCTCCACGAACTGCCAGAGGCGCAGGTCCCTCTCCTCGCAGTAGGCCCGGATTTGGGAAAAGGTGCTCAGGGAATAGACATCCTGGGGGGCGGTGGAGGGCTGGCCCTCGATTTCAATCTTTCCACCGCCCACGCTGTACACCCGCCAGCCTCCCAGGCGTTCCCCACCCCGGAAAGCCTCCAGGTCCATGGTGTTGGGATGCCTCAGCTCAGCGGCCTCCGTATGGAAAACCACACAGGTGTTATAGGGGGCAAGGGCGTCTTTGACTGCGACGTCAGTCAAATGGCCCCGGCCTGTTTTGGCCAGGGAGCCATAGAGCGTAACCTGAAAGCTGTCCGCCTGGGGGAAGGCCTCCCGGAACCGGGCGGCGGCCGAGGCGGGTCCCATGGTGTGGGAGCTGGAGGGCCCTCTCCCAATGCGGTACAGTTCTCTCAGTGATTCCATGCTGACAATCTCCCGGAAAAAGGTAATCGGCGGTTCTCCGCCGTCGGGGTTTATTATCCCACACTGCCTGCAAAAAAACAAGGTTTCCCCGCGCAAAAGATTTCCCCGCGCAGTTTGGGGAACAGGCCGAGAGGGCCCGCCCCTTTCCAGGGCGGGCCCTCAGTTTTTGGTTCCCTTCTTTCAGGGTGTTTGGAGGACGGTCATGGCGCAGAGGGAGCCGTCCTGTTTCGCCGCGGTGAGCTGCAGGCTGGTCCCGTCCTCCAGTTCCAACGTGAAACGGCGGCATGGGCCGAAATAGGGAGAAGGAACCTCCCCGTCCTCCCCGCGGACAGAGAGAACGCCGCCGCTTTGGGGGAAAACCTCCGCCGCATACGCCGCAACAGAGGCCTGCAGCTCCTCTTCGGAGCGGGCGGCCCCGGAAGAAGCGGCAGGGGAGGCGGAGGCTCCGCCGTCCGTGTAAAAGCCCTGGGGCCAGCGGACCCAGGCGGAAAGCTCCCCGGTGTCCGCCCGCAGAGAGACCGCATACTGGCTGCCGGAGGGATAGAGCAGCGTCACCATCCAATAGTCCCGGGACGGATCCCTGGGCTCTTCCGTGAGACCGTCCATGGGGACCAGCAGGGCCAAGTAGGGGGGAAGGGGAGGCGCGCCCAGCTGGAACCGGCCGGCGGCTTCTTCCAGCACGCTCGGAAGCTCCTCATAGGCAAGCTCCCCCTCCAGAGGAATCCAATAGGAATTCGGCATATTTCCATACACCGCGTCCAGATACCGCAGGAGCCCGTCGCCGCTCATGTCCTCTGCGGGCAGAACTGCAAAAAATTCTTTTTCTTCCTCCGGGGAAAGCCGGAAAAGCGCGGGACCCTCCTCCGGATCGCGGTCCAGCCTGTTCCCCTCGTAAAGGTAGCCGGGTTCCAGAAAGGGAAGGCGGCTCTCTTCCCCGGGACTGAGCTCCCGGCTCTGCCGGAGAAGCGGAAGCTCTCCGGCACTGTCTTGCAGGCCGGTGCGGGAATGGGAGGGCTTGAGCAGGTCGCCCGCCGGAAGGCCGTCCATCCCGGCAGCCAGAGAGAGAAGCTCCTCGTCTGTCAGGTCCCGCCAGCTCAGGGGGAGAAAGGCAAAGCTGCTCACCCCATAGACCTCCTGATTCAGAGACACCACGGCAAAGCCGGTCCCGGCCGGATCAGCGGGGGCGGGATTTCCTGGCGGCGCGCCCTGGGAGAGCCGGTCCAGGGCCTTCTGGTACCGGGCCAGAAAATCTCCCTGGTCAAATTCATAGGGCTCCCCGGAGGCGGATTGTTCCGGGGAAGCGGCAGGGGACGGCGGCCCGGAGGCGACGCTGCCCGCGGGGACGGAAGAGCAGGCGGAGAGCAGGCAAAGGCCGCTCAGAGCCAGAAGAGGGAGGAACGGAAAAGCTTTCTGACGCATCAGAGGCTCCTTTCTCCACGGCGGCGCGGGATGAAAATCGCACGCCGGAATGAACCGGTCAGCTTTCTCTCAGCCGGTAGCTGACGAAGGCCAGCTTCCTGCCGCAGGGGGACCAGCTGTTGACGTTCAGGGTTCCCTGGCCGCCGAACAGGCTGCACAGAACCCTGCCGTTTCCGCCGTCCGCATCCATCAGGCGGATTTCTACGTTTTTGTGGGGCGGGTGGTCTCCTGGGGCCACGTCGCCCTTTTTGTAGGCGATGTAGGCCACCTGCTTCCCGTCCGGGGACAGGTGGGGGAACCAGCAGTTGCTCTCCTCCTCCCAGGTGACGCGGGTCTGTTCGCTGCCGTCGGCGTTCATGCGCCAGACCTGCATCAGGCCGCTGCGCACGGAGTTGAACCAGATCTGCTTTCCGTCCGGCGAGTATTCGGGGCCGTCGCTGAGGCCGGGCGCGAAGGTGAGGCGGGTCTCCTCGCCGCCCTCCACGGGAATGGTGTAGATGTCGAATTCACCGTTTCGCTCCGCGCAGTAGGCCAGGGTGGACCCGTCCGGAGACCAGCCGTGGAGGTAGCTGGGGGCGATGGGGGTGATCAGCCGGGGGATTCCGCCGGAGAGAGGCACGGTGTACACCCGGGACCAGCCGTCCTCCGCTGTGCCGTGGCTCAGGCCCACGGAGAGCCCGTCGGGGGACAGCACGTGGTCGTTGTTGCAGCAGGCGGCAAAGCCTGTGTCCAGCTTTTGGCTTTCCCTGGTGGAGAGCCGGAAAATCCAAAGGCTGCCTCCCGCGTTATAGAGGATCCGGTTCCCGTCCGGAAGCCAGTTTGGGGCCTCGATGAGATGATCGAACTCCTTCAGGACGCTCCGTTCCCCTGTGGAGACGTCCACGGCCTCCAGGGTGGAGAGTGCATCCCTCTCCGAAAAGCCGCGTTTTTCAGTGAAAACCTGCATGGCAATGCTCCTTCCTATTATATAAGTTTCGGACAGGAAGCCGGCGGCCGGCCCGGTCTTTGTCCGTCTCCTGCCTGTTCTGTTTTGGGAAGCCCGGTCAGACCAGCTCGCCGTTGATGATGAGCCGGTAATCCCCGCTGCGCAGCAGCGCCGCCAGCTCTTTCCCGCTGGTAACCGGCCGGGGCAGGGCAACCCCCGCCATGCCCACGGCGTCGCTCTCCGCGTCGTGGACGTCCCCGCCGGAGGTGGGCAGCAGATGGTGCTGCTCCACCAGGAGGGCGGCTTTTTTGTTTTCCTCACCGGTGTTGAAAAAGTTGAAGAGCTCCGCGCCGTCCAGGCAGTCCGGCTGGGGGCCTATGGTACTGTCGATATAGGCCGCGCCCCGGTAGGGATGGGCCATGGAGAGGAAGCCCCCCGCGTCCCACACCAGCTGGGCGTACTCCCTGAGGGGAAGCTGGTCCAGACCGGGATGGGACAGCAGGAATTCCAGGTCAATGCCGTAGGTGAGCACTTCCTTGCCGCCGCCGTACTGGTGTTCCAGGCCGAAGAGCACGTGAAAATCCTTGCCGTCCGCATACTCCGCGGCTTCCAGATAGGCATTGTGGTAACAGTTCATCTTCTCCTCCCAGGACAGGGAGGGATCCACAGCCGTGTTGCCCCGGAGGAAGTGGTCGGTGATGACCATACCGGCGTACCCTTTTTCATAATAGGCACGGGCCATTTCCACCGGGGTGCTGTGGGCGCATTTGCTGCACCGGCAGGTATGACAGTGCAGTTCATAGCGATAGGGATATCCGTTTGTAGGTCTCATGGGTTTCGTCTCCTGATGGATGATAAAATTTTGAAGCGGAGAAAAGCCGCCGCGGGGTGAGGGGAAGGCAAAGTTCAAAGGCTTCCCCTTGAGGGGAAGTCTGCCCAAAAGATCTCTTCACCCTGTTCAGAGATCTTCACCGAGGTGACTGATGAGGTGGCTCCGACTTGTATTCTGCCGCTGCGGTGTGGGCGGGAAGCTTTCCACCTCATCCGTCACGGCACAGCCGCGACACCTTCCCCTCAAGGGGAAGGCAAAGTTCAAAGGCTTCCCCTTGAGGGGAAGCTGTCACCGCAGGTGACTGATGAGGTGGTTCTGCCCCATATTCTGCCGCTGCGGGGAGAGTAAGACTTTCCACCTCATCCACCGCAAGCGGTCCCCCTTCCCCTCAAGGGGAAGGCTAAGGACAGCCCTTTCTCCAGCCCGGAAGCAAAAGATACTCGAACGAAGTGAGAGCATCTTTTGCTGGAGGGCTGGAGCTCAGAGTTCTTTGCCAAGCTTTCTGCGAAAGAAAGCGGAGATTAGAGGGGGGTGTCTGAAACTGGGGATTCTGGGAGGGGCTGGTCTTCCTGGCGGGCACCCACCACGTTTTTGGCCCAGATGCCGGAGCGCAGCATGACTGCGCCGATGACAGCCTTGATCACCTCGGCCAGCTGAACAAAGAAGAAGACCCAGATCACAGAGAGGCCGGTGAAGTTGCAGAGGAGATAGGCGATGGGCAGGCAGACCACCCAGGTGAAGACACAGTCGAAGAGAAAGGTGATAAAGGTTTTGCCGCCGGAACGGATGGTGAAATAGGTGCCCTGTACGTAGGCGGACAGGGGAAGGAAAGCGCCGGAAATGAGCAGAAGGCGGGTGGCGGTATGGCGGACCACCTCCTCCGTGTTGTAGATGTGGGGGATGAAGGGGGCGCTTGCCATGATGAGGCCGCCCATTACCAGGTTGGCGGCCACGCTGAACACCAGCAGCTTGCGCACGGTATCCTTGGCCTTCTCGATTTCATTGGCTCCCAGCAGCTGGCCGGATAGGATGCCGATGGCGTTGCCCATGGCGGCCATGACGATGGAGAACAGATTCCATACGGTGGCGTTGATGTTGGTGGCTGCTACGGCGGTGAGGCCCCGGGTGGCATAGCACATGTTGATGGTGGCCATGCCGATGGACCACAGGGTTTCGTTGAGCAGCAGGGGCGTGCCGGTGACCGCGATTTTCTTCACCAGGGACAGGGGAATGCGGAAGCTGCGGAAAGCGCCCTGGACGAACTTGAATTTGGCGCGGTTGCGGTAGGTACGCCCCACTAGATAGAACATTTCCAGCCACCGGGCGATGACGGTGGCCAGCGCCGCGCCCGCCACCCCCATTTTGGGGAAACCGAAGCTGCCGAAAATCAGCAGGTAGTTGAGCACCAGGTTCACCAGAATGGCGATGACGCTGGCGATCATGGGGGAGACGGTCTCGCCCACGTCCCGCAGGGTGCTGGAAAAGCACTGCACCACCACGAAGGGCAGCAGGCCCCAGAGGGTAATCAGCATGTATTCGTTGGCGTAGTCCAGGGTTGCGGCCAGATCGGCGGCGCTGGAGGCCTCCTCGTTGAGGTAGAGTTTGAACAGAGATTCCCCAAGGAACAGGAACATCAGGATGCCGATCACCAGCACGGCAAGGCTGAAGAGGAGGCGGAAGCGGAAGGTGTCCCGCAGGCCCTTGTGGTCGCCCTTTCCGTAGAACTGCGCGCCAAAGATGGAAGCGCCGGAAAGGCCGCCGAAGATGGTGAGGTTGAAGATGAAGACGATCTGGTTGACGATGGCCACGCCGGACATGGGGGCGGTGCCCAGCCGCCCTACCATCACGTTGTCCAGAAGGTTTACAAACTGGGTGATGCCCTGCTGGACGATCATGGGGACGATGAGCAGAATGACCGAGACGTAAAACGCCTTGGTCCCGATAAATTTTTTCAGCATATAGGTTGAACTCTTCCTTTCTCCGAGTCTGCGGGTCAACGCAGGGAAAACAGGACTCGCAGAGGGAGCGTGTTCTCCGGAATTTAAATTTGAAACGTCAATTTCTGAGGGAGCTGCTTTTCCTTCAGCGGATGAAATTGGTGAAGACGCGGGGTTCTTCCGGCGCGGGCGGATGAATCCCCGCCTGCCTGCCGGCTTCGATGCACCGCAGCAGCCAGGCCATGTCCCTGCCCAGGCTGCGCATGATCTGCATGCCCTCCTTGTCCTGCCGGACTTCCTCAGGCGTGTTGCCGTGCACCATGCACCAGTATTGGGAGGACACCAGCGGCATGTGGTTGATGGTGAAATACTTCTGCAGGGCGTCCAGCGAAGCGGTGGTGCCCGCCCTTCTGGCGGAGACCACACAGGCCCCCGGCTTGTGGGAAAGGGCGGCGGAGCCGGAATAGAACAGCCGCTGAAGCAGGGAGAGCAGGGCGCCGTTGGGGGCGGCGTAGTAGACGGGGGAGCCCACGATCAGGCCGTCCGCCTCCAGCGCCTTAGCCCGGATTTCATTGCAGGCGTCGCCGTCGAAGACGCAGCGGCCCAACTCCCCGCATTTGCCGCAGGCGATACAGCCGTGAACAGCCCCGGCCCCGATCCAGGCGATTTCCGTGCCCATGCCGTTTTCTTCCAGGGATTTGGCAACCTCCGCCAGGGCGGTGTAAGTACAGCCCCTTTGATGGGGGCTTCCGTTGATGAGCAATACTTTCATTTCAAAAACTCCTTTCCGCGGCGGCTGCTCCGCCGCAATCACCAGTTCGATCCGGCTATTTCCGGACCGCCCGGAGCAGGCCGCCTTCCTTCTCCGGCGGGGTGAGCTCCGCCAGCAGCTGGGCATAGTCCGGCAGATACCGGTGGCAGAGCTGTGAAAAGTCCGCGCCGGGCTCTTCCGCGGAGATTTCATCCCGGATGCCCACGGTGAGAAACCCGGCGCCGCGGGCGGTTCTCAGGGCATAGGCGGAATCCTCGAACACCACGCATTCCGCCGGGACCGCGCCGAAATGCTCCGCGCAGTTCAAAAAGACGGCAGGGCTGTCCTTCCCCTGCCCCACCTCCGTGCAGGAGACCAGGTATTCCACATAGGGCGTCATCCCGTTTGCTTCCAAGGCGGTGCGGACCCCCACGGGATTGGAGGCGGTGGCCACGGCCACATGGACGCCGTTTTCGTGCAGCAGCTTCAGCAGGGCCGCTGCATGGGGCTTTTCCTTCACCCTGTCCTGGTAACCGTTCAGGGCGTACTGGGACAGCTCCTTCCGGATTTCCTCCAGGCTGCCGGGCGCGCCCAATTCCTTGTAGGCGGCGGCGCACTGCTCCATGCTCAGGCGGTTTAAGGTACGGTGCAGGCCGGGGGGCGCGTCAAGCCCCCTGTCCTGGGCATATTCGTAGGTGATGGCCTTCCACATGGGCATGGAGTCCAGCAGGGTGCCGTCCGCATCAAAGATGGCGCATGTAATCTTCATCCTCATGCTCCCTTTCTCAATTTTCCGGGCTGAAAAGAAAACGGGCCGCAGCCGCAGCGCGCTGCGGCCGCCTCTTTCCTTGGCCTGCAGCGCCAAGGGACAAATAAATAAAGTATACCAGAAAACAGCCGGGGATTCAACGGCTGGAACGGCGGAACTCCCCTGGGGGCCCTGTTTCCCGGCCTCCTAGGGTTTCGTTCCGGCCAGGATGCGCTTGAGGGGCAGATAACGCTCCCTGCCGATGGGCAACTCCGTGCCGTCCTGCAGGACGGCGCGGTAGCGGCATATTTCCCGCACGTGGGAGAGGTTGACCAGATAGCTCCGGTGGATCACCAGGAAACCCGGCCGTTCCAGGGCGTGCAGGGTGGTGCGCATGGAGAAGGGAGGCTGCCTCCCGGAATGGATTTCGCAGATTTTCCCTGACGAGCGGCAGTACAGGATTTCCCGGTCGGACAGGTAGCGGATATGGCCGTCCAGGTCCCGGTAGGGGTGCTTTGGCTCCGCCCGGCCGTTCATTTTCACCGCCGGAGGCAGGTCAAACATATGGGCCTGAGGGTTTTCCGCGGCCTTTGCATCGGCCGGCGGACGGGCGTGGAAGGCGCTGGCGTGGAGCAGCAGAAGCGCTTCTTCCCGCTGCCGCCAGACGAAGGTAAAGTGGATGGCGGAGCGCAGGGGCGGGCTGACGGCCTGGAAGCGCCCGGTCGTGACCCACAGGCGCTTTTCATGGGCCAGCAGCATATACTCTTCCCCTGTGACGGAGACCGGAGGCGACTTCCGCTCGTTCTGCGTGCTGTTGAAAAATTCCTCCGTCCCGTGCAGGAACAGAGGGGCGTCGTCCCCGACGAAGGAAAAATCCGGATCCAGAAGGCCGTCGAAACCGGCCATGTCCCGGCTGGTAAAGGCGTGAATGGCGGCGCGTGTCAGTTCTATGACCTCCTGGGGCTGGTATCGGCGGTGCTTGACCGGCATAAGCTTTCCCTCCTTTTTTCCCTTTCAGCATAGCAGAGAGAACGCAGAAACGCAAGTGAATATACCGTTTATGCCATATAATTTACGAAAATACTTTTTCTTGCAAATGAAAAATAGGGGTGCTACAATGACCATGGATAGATATGACAGTTTTATGCCAGGGGGGACGTCCCCCCTGGCGCATGGGGCGCTGGCGCCCCATGCGCTACCACGGCCTGTGGTGCAAAGTGCGTGCGGATCGAGGAAAGAGCCCCCGCGGCGCTTGTGATGAGAAAGGAGAGAAAAAGGGATGAAACGGATGGGAAAGCGGCTTTTAGCCTGTTTTTTAGCGGCGGCAATGGCGTTTACCGTGCCGGCCGCCCCGGCCTATGCAACCGTCGGCCAGACCAGCGGCAATACCGCGGTGCAGAACGCCGCCCTGCTGGAGGCCCTGCGGCAGGAATACGGCGGCGATGCGGAAGAGCTGATGGGCGTTTTGACGCAGTACGGCCTGCTGGACGATAAGGGAAACCTGAAGACCAGCGAAAAGATCGACCTGGACGGGACGGAGTATACCCTGGACCAGATCGAGGCCCTGCTGGACGACCCGACTACCGACCTGAGCCGGGTGGCCAAGGTGGACGGCGACCCCGTCACCCTGGAAAACCTGAAGCTGATGGTGGAAATCGAGCGGGAGCTGGCCCGGATTCAGGCCACCTATTTTACAGAGCGGAGCCTGACCTCGGAGCAGGCCGATTCCCTGCTGTCCTTCTATCAGGCCGCCCAAAACGGAGAGGTTTCCCTGATTTCCTCCCCATACACTCCTTCCGGCTTTGACCACACCGCCCGGGTGCGCATGAAGGTGGACAAGGCTGAGGTCAATAACGAGGTGGGGACTGTCACCGCCACGTTTTCCCTGGCCGCGGCCCTGGGCTACGATGTTTCCTTCAAGGTGCAGACCCTGGACGGCAGCGCCCTGGCCGGAACCCACTACACGGCGGTGGACAAAGAGGTGAAAATTGCCGTCGGGGAGACCTCCGTCGATGTGGAGATCCCCATTTTGGCGGTCTCGGGAAACTGGGACACGAAGGACGATTTGTGGGACGGTAAGCGCAGCTTTTTCCTGCGGGCCTACGACGCCCAGCACGTGCTGTTCGCGGACGATTCCGGGGACCGGGAAGCGCTGACCCAGCAGACCGACATCACCATGAAGTACGACTTCGGCAGCGGCACGCAGCAGCTCTCTGTCAATAAAAACAATTATAATGAGACGCTGACGCTCACCGACCCCATGAAGTACCTGGTGAATAAGGGCGTGGTCAACAAGCTGGACTGGTGGCACGACGCAAATTTCAGCAACAGTGTCGGCGGCACGTGGTATAGCAAAATAGACGAGTACAAAGACAGTGGTGGGCACGGAGATTACGTTACTGTTTTAAAACGTACCTACAGCGGATATGAGGCCTCTATTTCCGTCGGCACTCAAAACCTTGTAACCTCCTCCGGAGGCTATCAGTACAATGGGCCGTTTGACGAAAAGACGGACCAGTGGGGCTATACAGAGCCGGAACAGGAAAATAATCTTTTTGGAGACTATGAGAAATTTTGCCCGCTTTATGGCGGCAACAGCAAAGACGGCGTGATTTCAGCCGCAAAATCGGGTACGAGCTGGTTGGACACGTCTTCTGCGCTGAAAGACGGCCTGGTCCAAAGTGGGGTTCATTTTTTCGGCAGAGCGCACGTTTCTCAGCTGAATACGATGATTACTTCCACCACTGCTGCGCTTATGTGGGTAAATTCAAATACGCGTTCCATTTTGGATGGTGAAAGTAATGCTCTTTACACCAATCCTAAAGCCATCCTTTCTGATGATATAATATCGTACATTGAAGAATTCTATACTGACTATATCAAAGGTTTTCCTGGCCGCGACACCAACGTCCATGAAACAGTCACCCTCTCCGACACCAAGATGCCTACCGTTGTCTCCATTAAAGCCCCGGAGAACATCAATTTCTACGTGGGGGACGTGATTCCCGTCACCGTGCAATTCAGCGAGCCGGTGAGGGCCGAGGACGTGGAGTTCAAGGTGCTCCAAAATGCCACAGGCGACGCAACCATCCAGCTTCAGCTGGCGGACGGCGCTCTGACGGCCGAGCGGCACACCTTCCTCTACACCGTACGGGAAACCGACAACCCCATGATCCACCCGGATTCCCTGTCCTTTCAGGACCTTCAGGGCAACGCGGGAACCACCCTGAAAGGCAACAGCAATTTTAAGGGGCTGAACGCCGACGATCTGTGCAAGGAAGGGATAAAGGCCCCTTTGCCCAAGGCCGCCTTCGGAACGCCCGCCGTGACCATGGGCGAGGACGAGACGACGAAAAAGCCCGTGGCCACCGTAACCGTCCCCCTGACCGGCGTCACAGAGGCCGTGGGCGACGTGCTGGATATGGGCAAAACCAGCAGCGAGGACAATAAATTCTATCTCAACGAGCTGCGGGTTTCCCTGGACGGCGGGACGAGCAAACAGCCCTTCTGGTTTGACAACGACAAGAACCCCACCAAGCTGGAGTGCCAGATTCCCCTGGACTACAACACCACAGGGGACGATCTGCCCTTCACGGCGGAGCTGTGGTGGCAGGACATCCTTCTGCTGGGCAAAAAGGCGGATGGAAACGTGCCCTCCACCGTGTTTGCCAAAAGGGAGGATTTTTCCATCGTCCCCTCCGCCGATTTTGAGGAATACGCGGGCAAAAAGACGCTGTTTTATCAGGATTTCCTGGGCAAATCCCTGCCCAGCCTGTCCCTGGGGCGGCAGATCAACAATGAAAAGATTACCTTCCAGCAGGACAGCGATTTCAAGTGGTCCTCCGGCAACGACACCGTGGCCACAATCGATGAAAAGGGCGTGATCTCCCTCACCGGCAAGTCGGGAGAGGTGGACTTTACCCTCACCGCCCTCAACGGCGGAGTGAAAAAGGAGGAGGCAACGAACACCACCGCAAAGCTGAAGGTGGATATGGGCAACACTCCCTTTTTGAGCGTGCCCGCGGGGCAGGACCGGATTACCGTCACCCAGGGGCAGAGCGCCGTCCTCAACTGGACCAGCAACCTGAGCGAAAAGAACCAAGCCGCCAAGCCCGGCGAGATTGTGAAGACCTCCTTTACGGCGGAGCTGTACGCGGCGGGAGACTGTACCATTGACGGTACGGGCAAGGTCACAGGGGTCAATCAAAATACGGAGCCCCTGTGGAGCAAGACCGTCACCGGCGACGCCGAAAAGCCCGCCGCCACTGTCTCCGTGCCGAAGGAAAAGCTGACCGTGCTGGGCTCCCCCGCCTATGTGGTCCGGGTATCCGGCGGAGGGCTGGCGCTGTACTTCCAGATCACCGTGATTTCACCCCCTGCCGTGGTGGACCTGGCCCGCCCGGATGGAGGGCTGTACGTGCTGGACAGCATAGGCATCCTTCCCCTTTCGTACACCTTCAGCAATTTCGTCAAGGGCCAGGAGGGGAGCCAGTACGAGCTGTACATCGTGAACAGCAAGGGAGAGGAGATCGCGAAGGAAACAGACCTGGGGAAGCTGACGGAAGAGGATGGGAAGCTCAGCGGCAAGTATGAGCTGGAAATCCCCAAGGTGGAGCTGAATCAGGAGGACAAGGAGAGCTACCGGGACGTCTACACCGTGGCGCTGAAGGCCAAAAACGGCACCGACGCCAACTGGAGCTACGACTCCTTCCTGCTGTATGTGTACAGCGACAACGCCCTGAAGCTGTGGATTGACGGGGAGGAGGCGCCTGCTTCCCTGAAAATGACCAACGTGCCCGAGATTAGCGGCCTGTACGAGGAATACGAATTTGAGGTCGCCCAGAAAAAGGTTCTGGACATGGAGCGCGATATCAACCTGAAGCGGATGATCTCCATCAACTATGGGGACTACGCCTGGGGCGCCCTGTGCGACCGGGTGAAGTGGGCCGAAACAGACGAGCGGGAGAAGGGCAGCGTGGCCACGGTGAACTATAACCGGGGCGGCCTGTATGAGAACATCGAGTATTTCGACCGCAGCTCCTACGCGCCCACCGACCAGTTTATCCTTTCCGGTCTGGCCGAAGGCGAGGCCGAGATTACGGTGGAGCACGCCCTCACCGGGGACAGCGCCGCGCTGGACCTGAGCGTGAGAACCCTGGCCGGCAAGCTCTACCTGTTCCAGTGCTACCCCAAGCTGACCACCACCCTCACCTATACCAACGGTAAGGGAGAGCGCAAGACCGTGAAGAGCGAGGAAGACGGCCGTGCCGCCGTCTATGAGGAAAGCGGCATCGCCTCCGACGTGTACTGCCGCTCCGAGGTCAAGGAGAAGGGCGACAGTGCGGTCTATCTGGGCACGGTGTACCAACCCAACCTGGTTTCCGGCGAGCGGGATTCCACCCGCCTGGAGCTCTATCCCCTGAATAACCTGCAGCTCCGCCGGGCGGCCCAGGCCACCCTCTACTTCAAGCAGCCCGACGGCACACCCTATACCGGCAGCGTCACCTTCCGCGGCGGCGTTTACCGGGAAGGGGAGTATGCGGAAAAAGCTCAGTTCGCCTTCCAGGACGAGGAGACCGTCAACAAAAACGGCGCCGAGGACCAGACGGTCAATTTGGGACCGGACGGCAAGCTGGCGGTGACCATGGATATCACCCAGTTTACCACGGCCTCCCGGCCCGACGCGGTACAGAACGCGGTGCAGGCGGGGGAAAACATCCAGTACATCATGGAGCTGCGCTTCGGGAACGACAAAGACTACCAGCCCATTTTCACCAGTGTGGACGCTTCCCTGAACGAGGCGGACATCACCTCCTCCGGCGACGCCATCTATACTTTGACCAAAGCGGAGAAAAAGGCCCCCTTTATCGCGGGGCAATCCACCCGATACGCCGAAAAAGGAGACCGCTTCCCCGTGCTGGGCTACACCGGGAACGTGGGGCCCAACACCAGCTATCCCAGCGTCTGGCTGTCCACCTCTGTGCTGTGGTGGGGGGATGAACTGCCCGAGAACGTCAAAAAGGCCGCCAACAGCGTGACCATACAGGACGCCTCGCAGCAGACCCTGCTGAACCAGACTGTGGAAAACACCGTCTACCCCTTCAGCACCATGCTGCTCACCACCCACACGGTCCGGGTGGACCAACGTTCCATGGACCGGCTGGGCATGGCCACCTATGACGCCCGGAATTTAAAGATCACCCTGAGCCGGGATGGGAAAAACGCCTATCAGTCCAGCACCCTGCCCTTTAAGCTGGTGAACATGATCGGCGCCCCCGCCTCGGAAAGCGCCGAATCCCTGTCAGCCGCGCTGACCCAGCTGGGCGGCACCAGCGTGGACGCCGGTTCGGACAACAAGATGAGCACGGCCGACAAGCTGCTCCAGATGGGGATGAGCCTGGTGGCCAGCGATTCGAACTATTCCACCGAAAAGACGGGCTTCAGCCTGAAGCTCTCCCCCACCGAAGACCCCCTGCGGTTTTTGGGCTTTATCACCGCCAACGGCGGCAACATGGAGAGCGGCCACAACGTCACCGGCGTCTACCCCGCCGACGGCAGCGGCGGCGGCAAGAAGCAGACCAGCGACTTTGACTATGTGCCGTCCATTTTCTCCATTGCCCAAATGTGCAAGGGCACCTACCTGGGCAAGCAGGAAGAAGATGCGATGGACGCCATTGAGGGTAAAGGCGTGCGCAGCCTCAGCTTTGAACTGGGCGGTTACATGGAATCGGAAATCGTCTACAACACCACCCATAAGAAGTGGGAAATTCACGTGCTCAACGGCGGTTTCCATGCCGGCGGCGGCGTGAGCTATTCCTGGCAGTCCAATATGGTGGTGGGCGTGGTGCCCGTGGTCATTTCCCTGACCCTCGGGGGGACCATAGAGGTCTCCATGGACGCCCAGGACGGCAATTATACCTATTATCTGGGCGGCGTGGACACCGCCCCCAACCCGGACACCGTCAAGGTGAGCATGGCGGACACCGACTTCCTGACGGAGCTGCGGGTTTACCTCTATGCCCGCATCTTCGCAGGCATCGGCTTCGACATCTCCATTGTGGCCCTGAAGGTGGGGATTTTCGGGCAGATTGACGCGGATATGCAGTTCCAGTGGCTCAACCGGCCCTATCTGGGAGGCGAAAACAAGGGGTATGCGCTCAGCGACGTGGGAGCGGAGAACACCAGGGATCAAGCTGTTCTGGACGGCCAGCATTTCTCCGCCACCGGCACCGCGGGCATTGAATTCTATTTCAAGTTCCTCTTCGTGAGCTACGAGAAGATCTTCGCCTCCAAATCCATCGAGCTGTTCAATACGGGAACGGGCCAATGGGATCAGATCCAGGACATCTGGGCGGCAAACGCCAAGATCAACGGCGCGAAAGTACGGCGTATGTCGGTCAACGGCCAGACCTGCTACGAGGTTGACCTGGGGGCCCAGCTGGAGGACAGGAGCTATCTGAACAGCGGCGTGCCGCGGATCTGGGGCAGCCCTGCCAACGGCATCAGTCTGCTCAGCATGGACACGCAGCAGGGCGTGACGGAAAGCCTGCAGACCAACGCCTATCCCTACTCGAACCCCGTGGTATCCGACGACGGGCATATGATGGCTTACCTGTCCGACATGGGAAATGCGGACGTCTCCGCCACCCGGGCCATGTGTTCCGTCAAGGACGGCGGATCGTTCCCGGTGGGGAGTCCCATCAGCGACGAGGGGTATGGGGATTCCTCCCTCCAGCTGGCCGGTACGGCAGACAACGCCGTGGCCGTGTGGGTGCGGCAGTCCCAGCAGGTCGCGAAGGAAATTACCGGCTACGACGGGGAAAACAACCCCATCTATGCGCCCCTGACCCCCGAGGACCAGGCCCTGCAGAGCAATTCCACCGAGGTGATGGCCTCCCTGTGGAACGGAACCGGCTGGGAGACCACCCGGCTGACCGAAAACGGCACCCCCGACCTGGCTCCTGTGGCGGCCACCAACGGGGAAAAGACCATCGTGGCCTGGCGCTCGGCCGTCCCCAGCAGCAACGAGGCTGTGACCACTTTTGACCAGCAGGACAAGATCCTCTGCCGCGTCTACGACCATGCAACCAAAAATTGGGGCGAAGCCTTCACCCTTTACGACGGCAGTTCCGCCGCCGGGGCGGTAAAGGGCCTTCAAATCGCCATGATGGCGGACGGCGCCGCAGCCGTGGCCTACACGCTGGACACCTCCGCCGGGCAGACGCAGAACGACACCAGCGGCTGGGAAACCATGGCCGCCATCGTCCCTGCCGGCGGCTCCGGCAAGGACGCCGTGCGCACCATCCGCCTGACGGACGACAAGGCGCTGGACGAAAACCCCCAGATCGCCGCCGTCTCTTTCGGTGAAACGCAGCGCTTCGTGGTGGGCTGGCATACCCAGCAAACCGTCACGGAATCCGGCAATTTGGAGGACGATATCCGCCTGGCCGCCTTTGACGCCGACGGCGCCCTCTACAACGGAATGCCTGACTCCGTGGGGGTGATCGCCGCCGGGACAGACCTGCGGGTGGGCTCCAACTTCCGCTTTGCCAAGAACGCCGGGAGCATCGAAGACCTGTCCCTGGTGTGGGTGGACTCTGTGGCCCCGGAGGACGGCGGAAAGGCCGAGGACCTGGATGAAGCCTATGAGGAAGTGGGCTATGACGTGCTCAAGGCCGTGAAGTTCATCAACGTACAGGACCAGCTCTCCCTTTCCGCCGCCGTGGAGGTGGCCAAGATGAAGGGGGAGAACGGGAAGCCCAACAGCCTGGTGGACCACTTCGACGCCTGGATGGACAACGGCGAGGTGAAATCCATCCTCCTGGCCACCAGTTATTCGGGGAGCAAGACCCGGACCGTGGAGGTGGAGATGGGCGGCACAACCACTTCCATGGAACTCCTGGTGGCCGACCCCGTGTCCGGCATGTACACAGCCACGGGAACCTTTATCAATCAAATCGAGGTGCCCACCGTGGCCTTCGACTATGACGACATCTACCTGAATACCGATATCCCGGTGCAGTTCACCGTGCGCAACAGCGGCAAGGACCCCATCGACAGCGTGAGCATTCAGCTGGGCGGGGGCGGTGCGCAGACCACCGGCGGCCTGAACCTGATGCCCAATGAGACCACCATCCTCACCGCCCTCTGCCCCGTGGGCAGCACGGTGGAGAATGTGGACTATACCGTGGAAGCGTCCTTCACCGGGGGAGACTCGGACCAGCAGTCCGGCAGTCTGTGCCTGGATATCCCCGATGTGGGCTTCTCCGGGCTGACCCTGGACGAGGCCGCGGACGGGAAGCGGACCCTTCGCTTCTCCCTGTACAACCAGCTCACCGCCCCGCTGACGGCGGGCCGTGACACTGTTCAGGTGGCCTTCTATTCCGACCCGTCCCATACCTTGCCTCTGCTGGACAGCAGCGGAGAGGAGCTGAAGCTCACCATCACAGACGAGCAGGATTTGACCCTCATCAACAGCGGCGCCTACAGCCGTACGGTCACTGCGGACCTCACCAAAATTCTGGGCTCCGGCACGGAAGTCCCGGACGGCGGCGTCCCGGTGTATGCTATGGCCTGGATCGAGCAGCAGATCCGCCCCGCCGTGCTGAACCGCAGAAATGCGAGAAGCGCCGAAATGGGCGTGATCGGCGAATTCCACACCAGCAACAACTATTCCCAGCTGAACCTTCAGGGCCTGCTGGGGCAGTACGGCAACGCCCCGGTCCATATGAACAGCAACTTGACCAGCGAGGGCGGCAGCACCGTCGTCACCGTGACCATCCAGAACAACAGCCTGAAGGAGAAGACCAGCGGCAATCTGATCGTCACCCTGCTGGACGCCGGGGGGAAGGTGCTGGGGCAGCAGCAGAGCTATTCTGCCGGAGCCCTCAACAACGGCCTGCTCTCCCTGGAAATCGAGGAGATAAGGGATGTGCAGTTCACCTTTGCGGGCCAGACGGGCGCGTCGGTTCAGGTGACCTATTCCGACGCGGTGCTGGAAGAGGGGGTAACAAACAACGCAGCTCTGGACCAGCTTTCCCTTGCCGGGGTTTCCCTGACCGTCGAAACCCGGGAGGAGGAGGACGGCACGGAGCAGATCTGGTTTGTGGGCAAAGGAAGGGACCTGAACCAGGCCCTTCTGACCGTGGTCCCGCAGGACCCCCGTGCCGCCGTTCAGGTGGACAAAACCGAGTATACGGCGGCCCGGCAGCTTCGCCTGTCCGGCGGCCTGAACCGGTATACCGTCACCATCACCGCGCCGGACGGGACCACCGTGCAGACCTATTATCTGGAGGTGAGCAACACGCTTTCCCCCAGCGGCGGAGGCTCCGGCTATTCGGTCACCGTACCGGAAAAGACGGACCACGGCACGGTAACCGCCAACCCGGACCAGGCTGAGGAAGGCCAGGCCGTCGCCATCACCGTCACGCCGGAACAGGGCTACATGCTGGAGAAGCTGACGGCTGTGGATGAAAAGGGAAATAAGCTTACGCTCACCAACCTTGGAGACGGAAAGTACACCTTTACCATGCCGGGCTCCAAGGTGGAGGTCCAGGCCGCCTTTAAGCCCGCGGCGTTCCCCTTTGCCGACGTTTCCGAAAGCGACTGGTTCTACGGCTCCGTCAAGTATGTCTATGAAAACGGCATGATGAACGGCACCGGGTATACCACGTTCTCGCCCTGCCTCAACACCAGCCGCGGCATGATCATGACGGTGCTGTACCGTCTGGAGGGCAGCCCCGCAGTCAGCGGAGGCAGCGGCTTTACCGATGTGGCGGCGGGCCAATATTACACCGACGCGATCGCCTGGGGCAGCGCCCACAGCATCGTGCTGGGCTATGAGAACAACCGCTTCGGCCCCGACGACGACGTGACCCGCGAACAGCTTGCGGCAATCCTGTACCGCTACGCGCAGTACAAGGGGTATGACGTCACCGCCGGCGGCAGCGGCGTCATCACCGGCTATGAGGATGCGGAAACGGTCAGCAGCTACGCCGTCACCCCCATGAAGTGGGCGGTGGGAACCGGTGTGATAAACGGCTCGGAAAACAGGCTGCTGCCCCGGAATATGGCGACCCGCGGAGAGGCGGCGGCCATGTTCATGCGCTTCTGCAGAAAGGTGGCCCAGGCGGCCCGGTAAGAATTTCTCCACGGGCGCAGAATGCCTGCCGCCTCCCCCGCTGTCAAAGGGGGGAGGCGGCAGGCGGGAAAAGGCTCCGGAAAAACCGGGGCCTTTTTGAACGTCTGAGGGGAGGCTGGAACAGGGCCTCCCCAAAAAAAGCAAACAAAAACCGGCGCCTTTTCAGAGCGGTTCAGGCTCGAAAAGGGCGCCGGTTTTTTGTTTTCTTTCAGGCTTCCTTGTATAAGCCGCCGCAGCCGTTCTGTTTTACGGCGGCTCTTTTTTTAGTCTCCGGAGACGCTGCCGCCGGAGGAAAGTTCGGAATCCAGGCCGGAACCGGGGGCGCTGCTGAGGCCGTCGTCCACGCCGGAGCCGTCGGATGAAAGGCCGCTGCCGCTGCTTTCCGGCTCAAAGAAGGATTCCACGGCGGACTCCACACGGCTTACCGTGGAGGCGATGTCATCGCCCACACGGGAGGCCGCGTTGGAGATGTCGTTCTTTGCCTTATCGCCGCAGCCCGCGAACAGAACGCTGATCAGGGCGCCGCAGAGAAGCACTGCAAAAAGTTTTTTTCTTATCATGAGGATAACTTCCTTTCCATTTTCGTAAGCGCTGAACCGATCCGGCGTCCGGCCTGCAGGAGGAACGTCCAGCCGTCCGGCGCGGTTTGTTCAGCGGTTACTTTACGGCATAGCCGATTTGAGCATTACTATAATTGCCGCGGCGGGCCAAAAAATACGCGGCTTCCGGTGATTGAAAAAAATTTTTTGAAATGTTAGAATACCTTAAAGAACTTTTAAGGTTGTGAGCATATGGTATACACGGTAACATTGAATCCTGCCATCGATTATATTGTCTCCCCGGCAAAGTTTGCCGCCGGGGAAATCAACCGCTATCAAAAAGCCGTCTACGGGCCCGGGGGAAAGGGCGCCAACGTCTCCCTGCTGCTCTCCTCCCTGGGGGTGCGCAACAGGGCGCTGGGCATCTGCGCCGGGTTTTCCGGCGGCGAGATTGTGCGCCTGCTGGAGGAGCGGGGCTGCGAGACGGATTTCGTCCGCATGCCCCAGGGCCATTCCCGCATCAACGTAAAGGTCTGCGCCCCGGACGGGGAGGAGACCGACCTCAACGGGGACGGCCCGGACACGCCGCCCGAGGCGGTGGAGGAGCTGCTACAAAAGCTGGACGGCCTGGGGGAGGGGGATACCCTGGTCCTGGCCGGGAGCATCCCCGGGTCCGTGCCGGGAGACATCTATGCCGCCATGCTGCGCAGGCTGGAGGGGCGCGGCGTGCTGGCCGTGGTGGACGCCACGGGGGAGGCCCTGCGTTGTGTCCTGCCCTGCAGGCCGTTTCTGGTAAAGCCCAACAGCGACGAGCTGGGGGAGCTGTTCGGCGTGGAGATTCCGGATGTGGGTACCGCGAAGGAATATGCCAAGCTGCTGGTGCGGGAAGGCGCGAGAAACGTGGTGGTCTCCATGGGGGACAAGGGCGCGCTGCTGGTGGGTGAAACCGGGCAGAGCCTGTTTTGCCGGACAGTCAGGGGAGAGGCTGTCTCCACCGTGGGGGCGGGGGATTCCCTGGTGGCGGGCTTCCTGTACGGCTACGGGCTGCACGGCACCCTGCAGGGCGCGCTGCAGTGGGGCGTCGCCGCGGGAGCGGCCACCGCTTTTTCCAAGGGGATCGCCTCCGGGGACGCGGTGAAAGCGCTGTATCCCCGGGCGGGAAATCCCAGCCCCATCTGAAAGCCGCGCAAAACTGCCGCGGCCTGCAGCGCCATTTTCTGCCGGCGGCACATTTCCGTTGACAGGGAGGATGTTTGAACGTACAATGGTATATGTATCACCAGGTATCCGCCGGGCAGATCATACCGGACCTGTACCGCGCTTACCGGAGAAGCCAAGGGCAATTTTGTGATAAGGAATTGTGAAATGAAAAATAAGTATGGAAGACCGCTGGAAGACGAATTCCGTTCTTCCCAGGTATACAGGACCCTGTCCGGTTCCGGCAGCTATGTGGCGGACAAAATTGCGGAGGGGCTGGGAAAAGCGGCGGAAGGGATAGATTCCGCCCTGGGCGGCAGAAACGCCCCGTCCAGGCGGGGCGCGCCTCCTGCGGGGAACTATTATCCCCCAAACCCGGGGCCGGATCCCCGGGGCAGCGGGCCCATGCCGGGGGGACCCTATCCGGGGCAGCCCCAAGCGGGACCCCGGGGCGGAAACGGCCAGTACGCGGCCCGGCCCAACCCCGGCCCGGACGGCTATTACCATTACCGGGGCACGCCGCAGCAGCCGGTTCGTCCGCCGCAGCAGACGAGGCAGGCCGCGCCGCCGCCTCCCCCGCCGCCCGGCTACCGTCCGCCCAGGCAGCAGGCGGCTCCGCGCCCCGCGGGGGTGAATCCCGCGCCGGCGCCGCAGATGAAGCTGGTGCGCCGCCCCAGTGTGGCAAAATACTATATTACCGGGGTTACGGCGCTGCTCTACGCGCTGATGCTCCCCATGAACGAGCCCGCGCATTTCGCGGTGTTCGCCATTGTGGAGGTGCTGATTTTCCTGCTTTCCGGGCTGGTTTTCAAGGGCAAAAAGGAGTTTGTGCCCGCAGAGGCGGAAAAGCCCAAGGAAAAGCCGAAGGAGGAGCCCAAAAAGGAAGAGGAAAAACCCTCCCGCACTGGCAACCCGGAGGTGGATAAAATCATCGACGAGGGGAACGGCTACCTGAAGAAGCTGCGCGCCGCCAACGACGCCATTCCCGACGAGGCCCTTTCCGACTGTATCGACAGGATGGAGCGGGCTTCCTCCGACATCTTCAAGTTTATTGCGGAGAACCCGGCGAAAGCGCCGCAGATCCGGAAATTCATGAACTATTACCTGCCCACCACGCTGAAGCTGCTGGGCAGCTACCAGCGCCTTGCCAGCCAGTCGGTGAAGGGGGAGACCATCACCTCCACCATGTTCAACATCGCCGGGATGATGCACACGGTGGCCGACGCCTTTGAAAAACAGTTGGACTCCCTGTTCGGCGACGAGGCTATGGATATCTCCGCGGACATCACCGTATTCGAAACCCTTTTAAAGCAGGAGGGGTTTGTGGAGGACAAAAAGGAAGAGGGCTGAAGCAGGGGAAAGCCCGCGGCCCGTTAAAAGGGTATTTGCCGGGATTTTTACAGGAAAGAATTCGGTTATCGCCGTTGCCGTTATTATGAAAAGGAAGGGAAGATCACCATGGATGAAATTAAATTGACACTGGACGCGGAACCCCCCAGGGTTCCCGCGCTCACGCTGGAGGGCGCCCAGGCGCCCAGCCTCACCCTCGCGCCGGAGGAAAAGCCGGAGGAGAAGGCGGAGCCTGTGGTGCTGGACGAGAGCATCCTCTCGCCGGAAGAGCAGAAGGTGGTCAACGAGTTTGCCGACAAGATCGACCTTACGAACAGCACCATGGTGATGCAGTACGGCGCCGCCGCCCAGAAGAAGATCGCCTCCTTTTCCGACAGCGCTCTGGACAAGGTGAAGACCAAGGACCTGGGCGAGGTAGGGGAGGATATTTCCAACCTGGTGGTGGAGCTGAAGGGCTTCGACATCGACGAGGAGGAGAAGAAGGGCTTCTTCGGCTTCTTTAAAAATACCAGCAACAAGATTACCGCCATGAAGGCCCGGTATGACAGCGCGGAGGTCAATGTAAACAAGATCGCCGCAGCGCTGGAAGCGCACCAGGTGCAGCTGATGAAGGACGTGGTGATGCTGGATAAGCTTTATGAGATGAACCTGAACTATCACAAGGAGCTTTCCATGTACATCATCGCGGGCAAGAAAAAGCTGCAGCAGGAGCGGGCCACCACCCTCAAAGAGCTGCAGGATAAGGCGCGCCAGACCGGCCTTGCGGAGGATGCCCAGGCGGCCAACGACTTTGCCCAGCAGTGCGATGGCTTTGAAAAGAAGCTGCACGACCTGGAGCTGACCCGCATGGTGAGCGTGCAGATGTCGCCCCAGATCCGCCTGGTGCAGAACAACGACAAGATCATGTCGGACAAGATACAGTCCACCCTGGTGAACACCATCCCCCTCTGGAAGAGCCAGATGGTGCTGGCCCTGGGCGTGGCCCATTCCGAGCAGGCGGTGCGCGCCCAGAGGGAGGTCTCCGACATGACCAACGCCCTGCTGCGCAAGAATGCGGAAAAGCTGAAGATGAGCACCATCGAGACCGCGAAGGAATCCGAGCGGGGCGTGGTGGATATGGAGACCCTGCGCATCACCAACCAGTCGTTGATTCAGACCCTGGACGAGGTGGTCAGGATTCAGGACGAGGGCCGCAGCAAGCGCCGCGCCGCGGAGCAGGAGATCGGCCGCTTGGAGGGCGAACTCAAGCAGAAGCTGCTGGACATCCATACCTGACGGCCCGTGCGGGCTTGGGATGAGCCGGGGACAGGGGACTTGTTTTCCGGGAACCGGAAGAAAGGAACGCGTTTATGAAACAGAAAAGAATCGCCGCGGCGGTGGTGATGGTGTGCATGGTGCTGCTGGCTTTGCCGCTGGGAGTGAACCGTTCCCTCACAAAGCTGCGGGAAGAGGCGGAAAATTCCTATTATTATGACAGCACGGGGTTTGCCGTCTATTCCGGCATCGATGCCAGGGAAGACGCGGCCAGCAACATGCTCACCGTGGCGAAGCGGTATACGGAGGAGAATGAAAAGCTGGAACCTCTGATCAACGAGCTGGACAGGGCGATCAAGGTTTCCCAAAACACCACCTACGGGGATTTTGGGGAGGAGGCCGAGGCCAACTTGCGTCTGGGAGACGCCGCCCAGGCACTTTTTGAGGAGCTGGAGAAGACCCAGCTCTCTGAAACAGACAAAAAGTACCCCGGCCAGCTGATGGCACAGATGAAGTCCCAGCAGGACATGATTGTGCGCAGCAGCTATAACGACGACGCCAGGGCTTTCAACGAGAGGCTGGAACGGTTTCCCGTGAACTTCTTAAAGTATGCGGCATTTGTGAAACCGCTGGGCGTTTTTGAGGAAAATTGATCGGCTTCCCCCTTCCGGCAGGTGCCGGAGGGGGGAAAACTTTGGAAAGGGGGCCAACCCTATGAAGCATAGCACAAAGTACCTTAGGAGGCTGGCATCGCTGTGCTGTACGGCGGTGCTGTTCCTGTTTTCAGCCGCTGTGCCCGCTCTGGCTGCTGTGCCGGAGCGGCCGGCCAACCTGTATGTGCTGGACAGCGCCGGCGTGCTCTCGGAGGAGACGGAGAAAAAGATCGTTTCCGCCAATGAGAAGCTGTTCCGGGAAACCGGAGCGGAGATCGTGGTGGTGGCGGTGGATTTCCTGGATGGTGAGACGCTGGAGGATTACGTCCATGCGCTCTTTAACAGCTGGGGGATCGGTTCCTCCCAGAGAAACAACGGCCTGCTTCTGGTGATGGCCATTGCGGAGGACGATTATATGGCCCAGTCGGGCTACGGCATTGTGGATTATTTCAGCGGCAGCAAGCTCAAGGGCATGCTGGACGAGTATCTGGAAACGGATTTTGCCGCCGGGAATTACGACGAGGGCGCTTTGAAATTCTTTGAAGCGGCGGTTTCCGAAATGAATTCCTATTACCGGACCCACACCGACGAATATACGGACCAGGGGACCGGCTTTGAAAACGGCGGCGTGGTGGACCGTCCCTACTACGAATCCCAGGGGAGCGGAAACGGTTCCTCTTCCGGCATCGGCTTTGTATTTTCCCGTGTTTTTTCTGTTCTGTTCCGCGTTGTGATCATTGTGCTGGTGGTGGTGGTCTTTATCGTGATCCTGCGGGCGCTGGGCGGACGGGGCGGAAGAGGCGGCGGCTCCGGAGGCGGAGGCGGCGGGTTCTGGACCGGTATGTTCCTGGGGAACATGGTGGGGAACCGCCGCAGCCGCTGGCGCGGGCCTCCGCCCCCGCCCATGGGCAGGCCTCCCTATGGGGGCCCGGGGCCCCGGCCTCCCTTCGGCGGCCCCGGACCCCGGCCACCCAGAGGCGGCGGTGGTTTCGGCGGTTTCGGCGGGAGCTCCGGCGGCTTTACCGGCGGCGGACGCTCCGGCGGAGGAGGGGCCTCCCGCGGCGGCGGCTTCACCCGCGGCGGAGGTTCTCGCGGCGGCGGCGCAGGACGCAGGTAAGGAAGGACGCTCCGTATTCTGTCGCTGGGGTGTAAGGGAAGATTCCACCTCATCCGTCACGGCGCAGCCGTGACAGCTTCCCCTCAAGGGGAAGCTGCCGCCGGAGGCGGCTGATGAGGTGTTTTGACTTGTATTCTGCCGCTGCGGTGTGGGAGGGAAGCTTTTCACCTCATCCACCGCAAGCGGTCCCCCTTCCCCTCAAGGGGAAGGCTAAGGGCAGCCTTTCTCCAGCCCGGAAGCAAAAGATCTCCTCACTCTGTTCGGAGATCTTCGGGAAGAACCCCTCGAACGCGAAGCGTTCGCCTTTCCTGCGGAAAGTACCGGGCTTCTTCCGGCTCGAACGAAGTGAGAGCATCTTTTGCTGGAGGGCTGGAGCATAAGGTTCTTTGCCAAGCTTTCTGCGAAAGAAAGCGGAAGGAGGAAGAGATGAAGAAATATTTTTTGTTTGACCTGGACGGGACCCTGACGGATACGGGGGAGGGGATTCTCAAGAGCGTGCAGTATGCGCTGGACGCTTACGGAATCCATGGGGAGCCGGAGGAAAAGCTCCGGCGGTTCGTGGGGCCGCCCCTGCACCAGTCCTTTATGGAATACTACGGCTTTCCGGAAGAGCAGGCGTTTGAGGCGGTGGAGAAATACCGGGAACGCTACCGGGAAAAAGGCGTGTTTGAAAATTCCCTGTACCCCGGCATGGAGCGGCTGCTGCCCGCTTTGGCCCAGAGGGCAACCCTCTGCGTGGCCACCTCCAAGCCGCTGGTGTTCGCCTCCCAGATTCTGAAGATGCGCGGAGTGGATGGCTGCTTCACGGTTACGGTAGGGGCGAACCTGGACGGCACCATGACGGATAAGGCCGAGGTGATCGGAGAGGTGCTGCGGCGGCTGGGCAGTCCGGAGCCGGCGGAAGCGGTCATGGTGGGAGACCGGAAGCACGACATCCTGGGGGCCAAGGCCTGCGGGCTGGAGAGTATCGGCGTGGAATACGGCTTCGCCGAGATGGGTGAACTGCGGCAGGCCGGGGCGGAGTATGTGGTCCCCACAGTGGACGCCCTGGAAGAGCTTTGCCTGAGGCTGGTGTAGATGCCGGCAGACCTGTTCCGGAGGAAGGTTGGGGGCGCGATACGCTGCAGCAGCGGCGGAAGATCGTTTTTAGATGCCGTACCCGTTTTCGTAAAAAGGCCCTGACGCAGGAAAAGACTGTGTCAGGGCTTTCTGTCTGCTGTGCGCTTTTACAAAACCTGTTCAAGCTGAATTCTGGCTTTATTTTTTGGGGAATTCGTTCTTTATGTCACTGATACCAGCGATATAATTTAAGTCTACGTTATAGAATTTTGCCAGAGCGATCAGACAGTCAAGAGGAATCCGAACTTTTCCCTTTTCATAATCAGAGTAGGTCGTTTGCGCCACATGAATCCCGTGGGCAACCTCAGTCTGATTCAGGTCCTCATCTTCCCGCAGCGCTTTCATACGCTCCATCCATGTCATTTCTCTCACCTCTATCAGCATCTTATCTGATCGCAGTATTTTAGATTGACTTTTAACGGTGTTTCCGTTAAAATTAATTTAAATGGAAACGGGAAGAACAGATATGCAGGGTTGGTTTGAGAAAGAACTAAAACCAAAGCAGAACCCGGGCAAATAGGAGGACGAACCATGATGCGTTCCCTTTGAGGGGGACGCCCTTAACCGGGAGCCGGACTTCAAGGACTGGCTCCCGGTGGTTAATATTTCATACAGGGAGGCGAAATGTGATGCAGAGTAATCAGAAAAAAGTCCTGATCGTGGTGGACATGCAGAACGATTTTATCACCGGGGCGCTGGGGTCGGAGGAGGCCCGGGCCATTGTGCCCAAGGTCTGTGAGAAGATCAAGGCATTTGACGGTGAAACGCTCTTTACCCGGGATACCCACGGGCCGGAGTATCCGGAGACCCAGGAGGGGAAAAACCTGCCGGTGTCCCACTGTGTCAAGGGGACCTGGGGCTGGGAGCTGGAACCCCGTATCGAGGCGCTGCGCGGCTCCACGCCCATTGACAAGCCCGCTTTTGGTTCCGTGGGCCTGGCGGAGGTGCTGAGAAGCAGGGACCGGTACGACGGCGGCCTGGAGGAAATCGTGCTGGTGGGGCTGTGCACCGATATCTGCGTCATCTCCAACGCCGTTTTGCTGAAAGCCTTTCTGTCGGAGACCCGGATTACGGTGGATGCCGCCTGCTGCGCGGGGGTGACGCCGGAAAGCCACAGAACCGCCCTGGAAGCCATGAAGGCCTGTCAGATCCGGGTGGAAGAGGCGGAATGCTGAGGCTGCGGACGGGAGAGACTGCGATAGAATAAAGAGAGTGCTGACCGTGTTGAACTGAACCGGAGGTTTTTGACGCCAGCCAAACTTTTCGTAAATGGGGGGAGTTCCATGAAGCCGGATCAGGAGAGGCCGGAGGAATATAAAATGCGGCTGGAAATCGCCCTGAAGGCCGCAAAAATCTGTGTTTTTGAAGTGGATATCCCCCGGCAGGTCTATATCTATTTTTTCAACGCATGGGATATTTTTCACGTATCCGATGAAAAAATACTGAAGGATGTTTCCGAATTTGCGTGCTTGAATCCGGAGGATTATCAAAGGGCGATTTCTGACTATTTTTCCCACCCGGGCGACCAGGAAGCGATCGATGAGGCGTTTCGGAACATCTACAGCGGCCTTCCTGCCTCGTATGAGGCGCGGATGAGGGCAGGGGGATCCTCGTATCGCTGGTGCAGGATTGACGCGACCCCGGTACTGCAGGACGGCGTTCCCGTCAGGATGATCGGAGTGATTACCGATATCGACAAGCTCAAGCAGGAAACCTTTGCCTTGGAAAAAGCTGTCATGCTGGACAGCTTTACCGGACTTTACAACAAGAAAAGGTTTATAGAATTGTCTGAACGGATATTGACGGAGCATCAGGAGCAGAGCCATGCGCTGCTTCTGCTGGACATAGATAATTTTAAGCAGATCAATGATACTCTCGGCCACCAGGTAGGGGATCAAGTCCTCCGGCGGGTTTCAGAAATGCTGAGGGAGGCTTTCCAGGAGAGGGATATCGTCGGGAGGTTCGGCGGCGATGAATTTGTGGTTTTGTGCAGGAATCTGACAAATTGGGAATGGCTGGTTCAAAAGCTGGAAGCCATTCTTTGCTGCGGAGAGGTTAGGGGAATCGTCTGCACCAACAGTGTGGGGATCGCGCTCTTTCCCGGGGACGCGGCGAATTTTTATCAGCTGCTGGAAAACGCGGATGTAGCCTTGTATCAATCAAAGCAGCGCAAGCGCGCCTATACGTTCTATACCAAGGAATAGCACCGGCTTTCCCGCCCTTCGGCAGCAGGCGCGCCGGGAGGAGAAATCAGCTCGGCAGGAGATGGAACGGATTCTTTGGAAAGGCTTCCTTTTTTTATAAAAAATGATACAATGGCAGAAAGACAATCCCCTCTGCCGGAGAGAGGTCCGAGGGGAGGCTTTCCCGGAGAAAGGAAGAGGATTGCGTTGAAAAAGAAGCTGTTTTCCCTGCTGCTGGCCGTTGTAATGGTGGTTTCTGCGGCCCCTGCCGCCCTGGCGGCCACGCCGTTCCGCGATTTGGAACAGGGCGCCTGGTACATTCCGGCGGTGAACTACGTCTATGAAAAAGGACTGTTCGGCGGGGTGTCCGCAACGGAATTTGCCCCCAACCAGCCCATGACCCGGGCCATGTTCGTCAAGGTGCTGGCCAACAACACCGCGAATTTTGCCCCCTATGACGGCAGTGCGCCCTTTACCGACGTGCACCCCGGGGACTGGTACTACGACGCGGTGAACTGGGCCTATCAGAACGTGATCGTCAACGGTGTCAGCGAAACCAGGTTCGACCCCGACGCCAACGTCACCCGGGAGCAGATGGTGACCATGCTCTATAAGTACGCCGTCGGCATCGGGGCGGACACCCTGATCGACAGCGACAGGTGGAAACAGTATCGGGATTTTTCCGCTGTCTCCGGCTACGCCAGGACGCCTATGCGCTGGGCGCTGGGAAAGGGGATCATCAACGGTGTGACCGCCGATACCCTGAAGCCCAAAGCAAACGCCCTGCGGTGCGAGGTGGCGAGGATGTTCCAGAACGCCGCCTTTCTGCTGCCGCCAGGAAGCAGCACGGTATCGCCGGAGAGCAAGCCGGACCCGGACCTGCCCATGGTCAGGGCGCTGCGCCTGAGCCACCGGCAGCTGCGGGCCTGGGGCGCTGTGGAAACGGACAGTATGTCCGGCGACTATCAGTCCATGGTGGTCAGGTACAAGCTCTTCCCGGAGCTGGATTTTTACCTGCCCTATACCACCCTGGACGACAGCTCCATGCCGGAGGCGGTGGTGGGTGCCCTGGACCAGGTGTTCCCCCGCATTGTGGGGAGGTCTGTGGGCACGGCGGCAAACTATCTGGGAGGGAACTTTTCCCTGTTATATCACCCGTTTCCCGATTACCCTCAGGAGGGCTGGTATGAGGTGGCGTACAGAACGGAAAACTGCCGGTTCTACATCAGCATGATGAAGCCGGACCGGTTCTCCGCCTCCGACATCATCGAAATTCAGCCCCTGAAGCCTCTGACGCCCTCTGTGCCGGAAAGCGGGCCCGCCCGGATCCAGGACTACCTGGACTGCCTGGACCTGACGCTGTATGAGGCGATGCAGAAATATGGCGTGACGCCGGACGATTCCTATTACGCCTATATGGGGGACAGGATCGCCTTTGAATCCCTGCCCGGGGCGAATTATACCTGCCCGAACCTGAGGGCCAGCAAGTATTCCCGGAACTATGCCTACCTGGATGAACCCCTCTCCGGGGTGACTGCCGCGGCAGAGCTTCTGATACCGGAGCTGGTGGGGACTCCCTATGGGGACTATGACGCGAGCCTTACCGATTACAGTGGGATTTTTCACTTCGAGCGGGACGGATATACGTATTTTGTGAAGTTCAGCCGCAACCCGGAGGAGCTGATCCCCGCCGATGCGGAGGTGTCGGTCTTTCTGAACCGTTCCTAGGCAGCTGCAGAACCAATCGCGCCTGATGCAGCGCTTACGCAAGGGAAAGGCAAAGGAAAAAGGCTTCCCCTCGAGGGGAAGCTGTCAAAAAGATATCATCACTTTGTTCAGATATCTTCACCGAGGTGACTGATGAGGCGGCTCTACCCCGTGCTCTGCCGCCGTGGAGTGAAAATAGGGCTTTCCACCTCATCCGTCACGGCGCAGCCAGCAGATTCCGCAGGAATCTGTTCCACCTCTCCCCTCGAGGGGAAGGCAAAGGGAAAAAGCTTCCCCGCAAGGGGAAACGTGCAAAAAGATGCTCTCGCTTCGTTCGACCATCTTCTGGCCCGTATTCTGCCGCCAGGGAGAGGGGACGAGGCTTTCCACGATGCCTAACTGAATAGAAAAAGAGACGTTTCGGAGAAATTTTCACCCGGATCGTCTCTTTTTTGTGCGTGGGGGATGGATTTGTCTTGACAAAATAATAAAATGATATTAAAATAATATCATAACAAAATCAGAAAGAGGGAATTGGCATGGAGGGCAAGGAAAAAATGGTCAACCGTTATCAGGAAAGGGAGGCAAAGGCGGCCAACGGCTTTATGATGCTGCTTGTCACGATCCTGGTGTTCGCGGCGGCGGTATGCGGCATTGTGTTCGGGGTGATTCAGCTGGATGAGTACGGCAGCGGCCTGGGCGCGTTCCTGCTGGCGCTGGGCGTGGTGTGCATCCCCCTGGGGTGCATCCTGTGCCCCGGTTTCAAGGTGCTCAATCCCAACGAGGCGGTGGTGCTGACCCTGTTCGGCAAGTACTACGGCACCATCAAGCGGGACGGCTTCTTCTGGACCAATCCCTTCTGCGCCTGCATCAACCCGGGCTCGGAGCGCACGGTGACCACCATGGGAGCAAACGGCATGAATATCTCCTTCGGCGGCACACGGAAAATCTCGCTCAAAACCATGACGCTGAACAATGAAAAGCAGACGGTCAACGACGAGCGGGGCAACCCCATCATCATCGGCACCATCGTCATCTGGCGGGTGGTGGACACCACCAAGGCGGTGTTCAACGTGCAGAATTACCGCACGTTCCTCTCCACCCAGTGCGATTCCGCCACCCGGAACATCAGCCGACAATACCCCTACGACCTGATGGAGGAGGGCAGCAGCGATGAAAAGACCCTGCGCGGCAGCAGCCAGGAAATCGCCGACATGATGAAGCAGGACCTGCAGGAACGGGTTTCCATTGCAGGGCTGGAAATTCTGGAGGTGCGCATCACCCATCTGTCCTACGCGTCGGAAATCGCTGCGGCCATGCTGCAGCGCCAGCAGGCCGAGGCCGTGGTAGTCGCCAGGAAGAAGATCGTGGAGGGCGCCGTGGGCATGGTGGAAATGGCCCTGGAGCAGCTGAGCCAGGATGAGGTAGTGCAGCTGGACGACGAGCGCAAGGCGGCGATGGTCAGCAACCTGCTGGTGGTGCTGTGCGGCAACAAGGACGCCCAGCCAATCGTCAACAGCGGCTCAATCTATTGACAGGGGCGTGGTCCTATGGAGCAAAAGGACAAGGATAAAAAGCAGATTCTGCTGCGGATTTCCCCCAGCCTCTGGCAGGAACTGGCAGCCTGGGCGGAGGACGATTTTCGCTCCATCAACGGGCAGATTGAATACCTTCTGACCGAATGCGTCCGGAAGCGGAAGAAGGGAAAAGAGCAGACGCCGGATTCCAACCGGTAGCTGTTTGGGAAGAATAGGGACAGGCGGGATTTTTGAAAAAGGCAGGAACGCCCTTTTCAGGAATCCGGCGTCTGACGGCAGGGTGCGAAAACGCTCCGCAGGCCGGCTTCACCGCCGGCTTACGGAGCGTTTGTTTTTTTTATGTACAGCCCGGGGCAAGGGGCTGGGACGCCGCCCCGGCTATTTCCCGGCAGGTTCCGGCCGTTCCCTTTTCACGGCCTCCAAGCCCAAGCGGATCAGCTCTACCGTTGCCTCGGAACGGGTTTGATACCGGTTTTCAAACCGGAAATTTTCAATTTCCATAAACATCTCCTGATCCACTGAAACAGTATACCTCATCCGGTCTGTCGCCATCCTCTTCACCTCGTTTTTTATTATACATCAGTGTGATGAGAAATAAAATAGTGTAAGAACCTTGAGAAGGAGAAGAAGTCACTGGATTCTATAACAAACAGCGAAAATTTTCAATGACATGAGGTCTTTTCCTGTCTCATCGCCGGTTGAAACACTATGAAAAAAATATTTTTTTCTCAATCCCTAATGATTGAATAATTTATTGAATCATGATGAGAAATAAAATTTGTTTTATGTTAAGCTAATAGAGTAACTGTTATATTGAAATTGCTGAAGATATTATAAAATCCTTTGCCGAATGGAGGACGAGTCATGTTTGCAGTGAAAAAGGAATTCGGGAACGCCAATATTCCCCGTACCGTACGGTTTCCAGAGCCCCTGTTTGAGAAGCTGAACCGGGCGGCGGGGCGCAATGGAGTCTCTTTCAACCTGCTTGTGCTCCAATGCTGCAAATATGCCCTGGAGAACATGGAGGAAGCTCCGGAAGAAAATTAGCCCGCCGCGAAATGAATCGCGGCGGGGAAAGAGAAAGGCTTTTCTGTTTTCTTGCGGCTGGGGTGTAAGGGGGTTCTATCCCCGTATTCCGCCGCCGTGGGGTGAGTAAGACACTACACCTCATCCAGCAGTTTCCCGCAGGAAATCTGTTCCCCTCAAGGGGAAGGCTAAGGGCGGCCCGGAGGCCGAGGGCGCGAGGGACGGAGCATAAGGTTGTCAGGTTTCGGAGTCCTCTGGGGTCAACTCGATGTAGGCGGCCACCGGGATGTCTGCCGGTGAGTCTGCCTGCTGAAACACCAGGAGCATGAAGTTGAAACTGGGGCCTTCCAGCTGGCTCTCCGGTACGAAGAAGCCAACCTGTACAGTTTTGGCTTCGTCTGCCCCCAAAAGGAAGTGGTTATAGTTGGTGACGCCGTCCATGTGTTCGGAGAAGTAGGAGACGCCGCGGTAGAGTTTCAGAAGGGTTTCTGTGTCGGCGGCGCTTTCGTCTTGGGCCTGGACGCCCAACAGGCTGGTGATCCAATAAGTGCCCTCCTCTGCGAGCGCATCGTTGTACTGAGGTTTGGGCTGGGAATCCCAACAGGAAATTGCGCCGTGCCCCTGCAGCGCCACGTCAAACAGGACAAATTTCAGGCTGGCGTCCTGGGAAAGCGTTTCGCTCACCTGGGGATCAGCCAAATCTTCCAGAGCGATGCCCGCGTCCGTAATACTGTTGTATATCCGCATGTTGTCCACAGTGATGTCGAGGGAGCCGGACTGGACGCCCTCTGTGGTGGTCAGGGTCTCGCCCAGGCCTACGGTGGGGGCTTCGCTGTATTTTATCTGTATGGCATCCCGCTCCTGGCGGGGCGGATCGTAAACTATGGGCTCGCCGTCGTCGAGCCAGGCGGATTCCTCGGAGGGATTGCCGTAGCCGCCCTCTACAGGCACGGTGAATTCCGCTACGGGGTTGTTTCTGTCCTCCCAGGCAAAAAATTTTACCACCACGGCGGTGGCGTCCTTTTCCAGGGGAAGGTAGTACTGGATTCCGAGACCGCCGTCTTGGGCATATTTCGAGAGCTGTTCCAGTGGAACGCCGTCCGCATCATACGCCAGGGCCACCACATTGTTGCTGTCTGCGTCCAGAGTAAGCTCCGTCAGTGCCGGGGTGACCTTCACCTGTTTCAGGGTGCATCCATTTTGAGTCTCGTTGACGTCGTAGGTTCTGACCAAACTGTCATCCTGCCGCACCTGAAGGGTAAAGGCCGCGGGTCTTTGGCCGAGGTCGTAGGTTTTCTCCCGGTAGCTTCCGGCTTCCAATATCATCAGCTTGGGGTTTTTTCCCACCGCGGAGCGCAGGGTCACGGTGAGGGGAAAGCTGCCGCCCAGATCCTTCCCGGTCAAGTCCAAAATAGACGCGCCCACAAAGGAGCCGCTTTCTGTGCGGTAAAGCCGCCCCTGAAGCGCACGGCTGGGCAGAAGCTCTGTCTCCCCGGATAGAAAGCCCAGGTCAGCGTCAATGAAGCGCACCTCTTCCGGCGCGCCGGAGGCCTGCAGCTCTATCCCAAGGATCAGGGTTTTCCCGTCGCAGTACACGCCGCTGACCCGGAACCCGTTCTGGGCCTCGCCTGTCACGGGCGCATAGTATTCCTCCGTTCCGCCCTGGGTGAGGATAGGGCTTTGATAGCTCTGCGAACCGCCGCCCTTGAGAAAAGCGACAATGTTCCCCAGGAAGGGAAGCTGCTCCGCCAGGGCGGGGTTGGCCGCGCTTACCCCAACCAGAATGCATAAGCCCGCAGCGCAGGCTGCCGCGGCGATGCCCACGCTGCGGAGGGCGCGGCGCAAAGGCCGGGGTTGTGGCTTCGGCATCTCCCCTAAACTCGAGTAGGCCTCTTTGAGAGCCTTGTCCACCAGGGCGGAAGAGACCGGCGCGCCGTATTCCGCCACCACTGCTTCTCTCATTTCATCGTATTCTTTCATGAGTTAACCGCCTCCCTGCAATAGATGCTTTTAAAATGGCTGCGCCCCCGCGCCAGCCTCTGCTTGACCGCGTTTTCACTGATGCCCAGCACCCTGCCGATCTCCCGCTGGCTCATGTCTTCCACATAGAAGAGGGTGAGCATCAGCCTGTCCCCGGCGCTGGTTTCCTCCAAGGCCGTGCGTACGTCCAGTATATCGTCCCAGTTGTTCTCTTTGCTTTCCTCGGGCAGAAAGTCGCTGAGCGGTACGGTTTTTCTGCGCCGCAGAATGGTATAGCAGTGATTGATAAGAATGCGTATCAGCCAGGTTTTGAAATATTTTTCCTCCCGCAGGGTGCACAGCTTTTGAAATGCCGTGAGCACCGTTTCCTGCATGGCGTCCGCTACGTCCTCTTCGTCCTTCAGGATCGCCCTGGCCGCCGCCAGCAGGGAGAGCTTGCTCTCCTCCATCAGCTGCACAAAGGCTTCCTTATCGCCGCTTCTGGCGCGTTTTACCAACAGATTCACAGCACATCATCTCCTTTCGTTTTCCCAGGTCATCCATTAGACGCGGCTTTACCCGGGGAGGTGCCGCCGCGGATTTGAACTTTACCGGGCATTCTTCCGCGTGGAGGACGAAAACGGGCCTGCCGCAGACAAAACCGCGGCAGGCCCGTGGGACGCTGGACTTTAGACAAAGTAAAAGGCAGGGGAGGGCTTCTCCCGGAGGGGAAGGGGGAAACAGAAAAAAAGATAACCTTGCCCCCGCTCAGGCAGCTTCCCCTTGTTCTCCCTGCGGCGGCAGAATACAGGCAGAAGATGGTCAAACGAAGCGAGAGCATCTTCTTGCCGCCTCATCAGCCGCCTTGGCGAAGATCTCTGAACAAAGTGAGGAGATCTTTTTGGCAGACTTCCCCTCAAGAGAAAGCCTGGGCCGTGCGGAATCCGGGAGCAGGCAGGGGCCGCGGGAGTAAAGTTGAAAATTTGAAGCCGGAGCGGAGCGGCTCCGCGGCTTAAAAAAGAGGGGAAGGTTGAAAAATTTTGCGGCGGATCTGTTGGGCGGCCTGCTGGGGGGTGAGGCTGTCCACACAGATTTTTTCCGTATCCATTGCCTCATAGAGGGGCAAACGCTCCAGGCTCCGTTCCAGGATGTCCGCCGTGCGCAGTCCGGCATCCACATCCTTCTGCAGATGCGCCCGCAGGGTCTGGGGGGAGAGGGAAAGGGTGAATTTATACACCTGCACCCCTTCCGGCGCCAGCAGGGAAAGAAGATTGTCCAGAATTTCCTGGCGGTGCATCACCCAGCAGAAAATCACGTTTTCGTAAGCGGAGCAGGCCAGAAACCGGCGGAGCAGGAACACGATGTTTTCCTGCACCATGGCCTTGGTCTCCTCTGTGACGAGGAAGGGTTCCATGTCCCAGCACCAGTCCCCGTCCAGAAATGCGCAGGGCGGCAGCAGCTTTTTCAGCTCCTGGCATACCGTGGTCTTCCCCGCGCCCATGGTTCCGTTGATGAAAATAAGACGCTTCATAACGACGATTTACAGCCCCATCCCCCCAGGGAGGGCTCCCCCTTTCGCTTGCTTTTGCCGTGTCAGAGTTCGATCCGCATGCCGTCCCCGGCGAAGCTGACCCGGTCCCCCAGGACTTCCCGGGCCAGGGCCAGCTCACCTTCAAAATCCCGGAGGATTTCCACCCCGTGGTGAAAGAAGAGCACCTGGCCGAAAGGCACGCCGGAATGGAGCAGTTCCCGGCAGAGTTCAAAGGCCCGGTGGTGGCCTGTCTCCAGCAGCACCAGGTCTGAGCCGCCCAGATGGGGAAGCAGCTCAGAAAAATCCCGGAAATCCCCGGAATAGAGAATCTGCCTGCCCTCTGCCCGCAGCACAAAGGAAAAGCTCCTCCAGGGCTCCCCCTGCGCGGGGGTCCCCAGATGATAATTGTGGAAGGCCGAAACCGAGAGCCCGCTGCTGAGCAGCTCCCCATCCTCCACCAGGTGGGGCTCCAGGGTGAAGACCGTCTCGTAATTGCCCTCGCTGCCCCGCAGCATTTTGCAGACCCCGTCGAACACATCCAGGTCCGGCAGGAACACGCGGATGGTCCTGCCACGCAGACGCTCTTCGTTTTCCGGGGACAGGGTGCAGAGCTTCCGCAGGTTCCACAGCAGCTCCGGCAGGCCGCCGGTGTGGTCCATGTGGGTGTGGGAGATGAAAATGCTGTCGGTACGCAGCTGGTCGATTCCCAGCAGGTAAGAGGTGTAAGAGCAGTTCTCCCCCGCATCCAGAAAATAGAGCTTTCCGCCGGTCTCCAGGGAGACGCTGGTGTGGTGGCGTCCGGGCATGGGCTCGGTGCCGGAACAGCTGCCGAGAACGTGCAGAATCATAAAAATGCCTCCGTTTTCTGATGTTGAATTTTAAAAGTTACCCGGGGATTAAAGCGGGCAGGTTTTTTCCGGGTTCAGGCCCGGAGCGTAAACCTGCGCCGCCACGCCTTGCTGCGGTAGCGCAGCAGGAAGAAAACACTGCGGCAGGCCCAATCCGCGGCCATGCCGTACCAGACGCCCTGCAGCCCCAGGTTCAGCGCGCCGCCCAGCAGGTAGCTGAAGCCCACGCGGAACACCCACATGGACACGACGCTGACGATCATGGTGTACTTCACGTCACCGGTGGCCCGGTACACGTTGGGGAACATGAAGGCGGCGGGCCACAGGGTGGAACTGACCACCGCGGAGAACAGCAGCACCCAGCTGGCCAGGGCCCCGGTCTCTTCCGTCAGGTGGTAGAGCTGGAGGATCAGGGGAATGGCCAGGGAGAAGACCAGGTTGATGGCGATGTTGCAGAAGAATGCCAGGCGAAGCAGGCGCAGGGCGTAGTAGCGCACCTGTTTTTCCTCCCCCGCGCCGAAGCAGCGGGAGATGATGGGCACCGCCGCCGTGCCGATGGCAGCCCCGGGCAGGATCTGGAAAACCCCGATGGCGTTGCCCACGGCGTTGGCTGTGATGGCCACCGTGCCGAAGGAGGAGATCAGGCTGACCACCATGATCTTTCCGAACTGGAACATGGCGTTTTCAATGCCGTTGGGAATGCCGATGCCCAAAATACGTTTCACCGTTCCCCCTTCCAGCCGGAAGCGGAAGGGACGAGAGAAGTGGAGGGAGTATTTCTCCCGCCGCAGAAGCAGCAGCACCACCACGGCGGCCACGATCCGGGAGAGGAGGGTGGGGATGGCCGCGCCCTCAATCTCCCAGCCCAGCCCGTAAATCAAAAGGGCGTTGCCGGAGATGTTCACCGCGTTCATGAGGAAGGAGATCAGCATGGGAGTGCGGGAATCCGCCATGGTGCGGAAAATGGCCGCACCGCCGTTATACAGGGCGATGAAGGGGATGGAGAACAGGGTGATGGTCAGGTAGGTATCGGCATACCCCATCACCTCCTGGGTGATGGAGCCGAACACCGTGCGCAGGATCACCCCCCGCAGGAAGAACAGGGCGGCGGTGACCACGGCGGAGATCAGGAAGATCAGCAGGATCAGCTGGTCTGAAACCCTTCTGGCCCGCTCCTCGTTTTTCGCCCCCAGGTACTGGCCCGCCACCACCGCGCCGCCGGTGGCCAAAGCGGTGAACAGCTGGATCAGCAGGATGCTCACCGAGTCCACCAGGGAGACGGCGGATACCGCCGCTTCCCCCACGCTGGAAATCATGACGGAGTCCGCCATGCCCACGAACATGGCCAGAAACTGCTCCGCCACCAGCGGCAGGATGATGCGGAAAATGTCCCTGCGGCTGAAGATCAGCCCCTCGGGCGGCTTTTTCATCGGAAACCCCTCCCCAAAGCAAAAGTTGCGTTTGAAACTGATTTTACTCTTTTTGGGGAAATCCGTCAAGAAAGGGAAAGGGCTTCGCTCCGCCCTGCGCCGGCAGCGTCTCTTCCGGCACGGTTTTCCGGTACAGGAATACTCAATAAATACAGGGCCGTTGTTTTCAGGCAGAATTCACAAAAATGGAAAATAGGCAAAAAAAAACTTACGTGTGAGGAAGAAATGACGTAAAATAAAGCGTCGGGGAACGGGCCTGGCCTGCATGGCCGGGGAAAAGCCGCCCGGCTTACCGCAGCCCGGAAAGGCCGCGGCGGAAACGGAACCTGAAAATGGCATGTAGATGTAAGACCAGCTGGAAACAGTGCGTGATCTATGGAAGCTGATACGCTTCGGGAATCACGCGCTGTTTTTTGTTTTGCCCGGAAAACCAGGGGCGTCTGCAGGGCCTGGAGGCGGGGAAGGCATGGGAAAGAAACGATTGCAGCCCGCCGCCGCGTCGGGTGGGTTTCCGGGAATTCATTGCAAAGGAGAAACAGAGATGAATGAGACAAAAAAACACTACCTTGCGGAGGAGCCGCTGGGAAAACTGCTTTTAAAATTTTCGGTGCCCTGCGTGCTTTCCATGCTGGTAAGCGCCCTGTACAACATTGTGGACCAGATTTTTATCGGCCAGGGGGTGGGGTATTTGGGAAACGCGGCCACCAATGTGGTATACCCCTATACGGTGGCGGCCCTGGCTCTGGCGCTGCTGGCAGGGGACGGCTGCGCAGCGCTCTTGAGCCTTTCCCTGGGAAGGGGGGAAAAGGAATCCGCCCACAGATGCGTGGGCAGCGGCATGATGCTGTGCGCGGCGGTGGGACTTGTGCTGATGGCGCTGGGCTTAGCCTTTCAGGAAGAAATCCTGACACTGTTCGGCGTGACGGAGTCCTGCCACGGCTATGCGGCGGAATATATGACGGTAATCACCCTGGGGATCCCCTTCTATGTGTTCGCCTCCGGCATGAATTCCGTCATCCGTGCAGATGGGTCGCCGGGGTATTCCATGTTTGCCACGGTGTTGGGGGCCGTGCTCAATTTGATTTTGGATCCGGTGGCTATCTTTGCGCTGGGGATGGGGGTGTGGGGCGCGGCTGCCGCCACCATCATCGGCCAGGCGGCCTCCTGTGCGGCCACGCTTTTCTATTTCCGCAGGCCCAAATCCTTTTCCCTGCAGAGGGCCAGCTTCCGGCCCTCCGGCCTGCTCTGCCGCAGAATCGGCCAGCTGGGGATTTCCAGCTTTATCACCCAGATTGCCATCGTGGCGGTGATGGCGGTGGCAAACAACATGATTGTGCTCTGCGGGCCGCGCTCCGTCTATGGGGCGGATATTCCCCTTTCTGTTGTGGGGATTGTCATGAAGGTGTTCGGCATTGTCATCGCCTTTTCCGTGGGGATTGCCGTGGGCGGGCAGCCCATTGTGGGCTTCAACTACGGCGCCCGCAATTTTGAGCGGGTCCGGGGGACGTACAGCCGGATCCTCTGGGCCAATTTGGCGGTGGGGAGCCTGGCGATGCTGCTGTTCGAGGCCTGCCCCCAGGCGCTTGTGTCGCTTTTCGGGAATGAAAGCCAGCTCTACAACGAGTTTGCCTGCCTCTGCTTCCGCGTTTTCCTGGGAGGAATCCTGCTGTGCTGTATCCAGAAAGCCAGCAGCATTTTCCTGCAATCCATTGGAAAGCCGGTGAAGGCGGCCGTGCTTTCTCTGTCCCGGGACGTGGTGTTCCTGCTGCCTGGAGTGGTGCTGCTGGCACGCCTGTTCGGGGTGGAGGGGATGCTTTGGGCCGCCCCTGCGGCGGATGCGCTGTCCGCCCTGCTCACCTTGCTTCTGGTGGGGGGAGAGCTGAAAAAGATGCGGGGGAACCGCGCCGGCGTGATAAGTACAGTTTGCGGATAAGCCCTTTTGGGAACAGGGGCGGAGCGCCGCTTTTCAATTTTGGAAGGGCTGGTCACTGGGGAGGGAGGTCCTTCAGGCTGGACTCGTCCGCCGCAACCTTGACCCTGCCGCTGGCCAGCAGGGAGAGAAAGGCCTCTACCAGGCGGGGGTCGAACTGCTTTCCGGCTTCCTCCCGGAGGATTTCCATCACCCGCTTCAGGGGGATGCCGGGCTTGTAGCAGCGCTTGGAGACCATGGCGTCGAAGGAATCCGCCACACAGAGGATTCTGGCGGTGAGGGGGATGTTTTCCCCGGCGATCCCCCTGGGGTAGCCTCTGCCGTCGTACCGCTCGTGGTGGCCGGTCACTGCGGGGATGACGTAGTCCAGGGAGGGGAGGTGCTTGATGATGCCGATGGAGGCCTCCACGTGGCCCTTGACCACGCCGAATTCCTCCTCCGTCAGCCGGCCCGGCTTATTGAGGATGCTTTCCGGAATCCCAATTTTTCCCACGTCATGCAGCAGCGCCGCCTGCCGCAGCATTTCGATGGTGTCCTGGTTCATGCCCAGGGCCTCCCCCAGGGAGGTGGCATAGTAGGCCACGTTGTTGGAATGGCGGAAGGTGTAATGGTCCTTGGTGTCGATGGCCGCCGTCAGGGCGAACACCGTGGATTCGTATTCCTGATAGATGTACTTCGGCGCGCCGGATTCCTCCAGTTTTTTGACGCCGTTTACGGTGGTGTCGAAGACCCGGATGGCGTTTTTCCCGCTGCGCTTGGCATGGTAGACGGAGAGGTCCACATTGTCCAGCAGTTCCTTGGGGGTGGAAGCCCCGTAGGGGTAGGCGCTGATTCCCGCGCTGATGGTCAGGCGCTTGATGGAGTACTCCCCGCCGCTTTCGTTCAGGCTGTAGATCTGGCGGCTGATGGATTCCGTCAGCTTTTTGGCGGCCAGCACGTCGTAATGGGGCAGCAGGATTGCAAATTCCTTGCCGCTGTACCTGGCCGCCACGCCGTTTTCCCCAATGCTGGCGGTGATGACCCTGGCGATGCGCTGCAGGGCCCTGTCGCCCTCCGCCATGCCGTACAGCTGGTTGTAGAGCTTGAAGTCGTCCACGTTGATCAGCACCAGCACCAGGGAGGATTTTTTGCAGGAGAGGAAGAGCTCCTCCATCTTGGCGTTGAAATGTTTCCTGTTGTAGAGCCCGGTCAGCTCGTCGGTGACGGCTTCCCGGTAGGCCTGCTCGTAGAGCATGGAGTTTTTGATGGCGATGGACGCCACGGAGGCCAGAGCCGCCAGAAAGGCCACGTCGTCCGCGCTGATACGGCTTTTCCCGTTTTTATGGGAGAGCAGGATGATGCCCACCAGCTCCCCCTGGTCCTTCAGGGGCTGGATGTATTCCACTCCCAGGCCGGCAAGCAGCTTTTTTTCGGAATCCCACATGGCCTTATAGGCCACGCTGTAGCGGAACTCCTTCAGGAACAGGCCATCGTCCCCTTCCTGAAGCCGGGCTACAATGGGGCTGTCTGCCCGCAGGAAAAAGGAATTGTCCGCAAGGGGCTTGTCCGTATGGACGGTGGAAAAGGGCGCGTCCCTGTGGTCCTGCATGCAGATGTAGACGGAATCCGCCTCGGTGGAGGCTTTGACGGCCCTGGTGATCTCCTCGTAGATGTCCCGGATCCGCAGGCTTTTGGAAACCGTGAGGCTGAACTGCTGCAGGCATTCCTGCTTCATGCGGTCCTCCTTGATGAACACGGCGTTGAGGAATTTCTTCCACACAAGCATGAACAGCAGGGAGACGATGAGAAACAGGCAGCCCAGCACCAGGGTGGAATTGCTGCCGCCTAGCCGGGGGAAATACGCCTTCAGGAAGGAGAGGAACCGCGGGCTCAGGTTATAGAACAGGATGACCGAGGCGATCAGCGAGGCGCCGTAGCACACAGCTTCGCTGGTGAGCATCTTCAGCCGGAACAGCCGCCGTTTTGTCAGGGCGTAGAACATGAGCCCCGCGTTGAGCAGGCAGCAGAGGATGTCGATGGGGAATCCCTTCAGGGCGGGGATCAGCAGGGCCAGGTTGCCGCTGAACATCAGCACAATGCCCGCCAGGGTGGGCTCGATCTGCTTGCGGAAAACAGGGTCCTTTTTGCAGTTGGTCACAATGATGTAGATCATGTGGAACATGATGCCCGCCGCAATGGCAAACAGCACGCCCACAGTCCAGCTCATCTCATAGACAAAAACGGCGTTTCCGTCTACCAGGACCAGGTCCGGCCATTTCAGGAAAATGCCGGTGGGGATATTGGCCACAAACCCGGCGGTGAGCAGCAGGAACCAGAACTTGCAGAAGCCCGGCCTGCGCTGCCCGGAAAAGGCATTGACAAAGTAGAACAGCGCGTAGGCCAGATAGAGCAGGCCGCCCAGGGAGACATGGTACCAGAACTGGTAGGAGGGCCAAAGCTGAATCCGCATAAAGAAGGAGCCGCCCGTCCACACCATGGAGGCCAGGATCACAAAGAGGTAGGAGGTGACGATCCGGTTTTTCTTGGCCGCCAGGAAGACCAGGAACAGGAAGGTGTAGCAGGCAAGGGCGATCACCGGGATATAATCGAAAGCGCCCATCAGGAACCCCTCCTTTCACAGAACCCCTGGGAAGAGAGCAGGTTCTCCATCTCGTGGGGGGAGGGATTCATGCGGGGCGGCTCCCCGTACCGCTCCCGGCAGGCGGCGAAAGCGCCGCAGCGGAGGATGGTCACCTGCAGGGGATCGATGCCCAGGATCTTTTTCAAATCCCTGTAATCCTGGTCGATATAACGGAAATAGGTGCTCAGCTGCTCCCGCAGGATTTCCGCCGTCACGGCGGAGGAAACCAGGGAATCCGGGGACATCTCCACATAGAGGTGCATATAGGGGCGGTTCTCCTTGCTGAACTCCTTGCGGGCCGTCCAGTCCGTCACCGGGAGGCCGGACAGCTCGACGACGGTTTTGATCCCCTGCTCGGAGATCCTGGTGAAGCCGCCGATGTCGATGATGGTGGGGATCCTGTCCACATACTCGAACCTGGGGATGCGGGCGCCGTCTTCCCGGCTTTCCAGTCCCGCGCAGCGGTAGACGTCCCCCACCCGGTAACGGGCGAAAGCCCCTCCCTTAAACACGGTGACGGCGAGTTCGTATTTTTCCCCGGGGACCACCTGGTCCATCAGATAGGTCCGGGGCTGGAAGGAGGGGTCGGAAAGGCTTTTCATCATATCCTGCTCCGGAATGAATTCGTAAAAGCAGGTGTCGGGGAAAAAATAGATGCCGTTGCGTGTCCAGGTTTCCGTGCCCACCAGGGAGGGCTCGGTGCCGGCAAAGAGTTCCATGGGCCGTACGCCCCAGAGCTCCTCCAGGTCGTCCCGGTAGCAGCGGTTGTCCGTCCCGGCCACCATGAAGCCCTTGAGCTCAAAGAGGTCTTTGGGCATAAGGGCGCGGCCCTCCTTCCTGCAGCGGTACTTGCCGCGAAGGATTTTCACGGCCATTTTCGGGCTGCATTTGAGCAGGGATTTCAGCCCGCCGCCGGAACTCATGGAGCCCAGGCTCATGCTTACGGCGTAGGCCACGCTGCCCAGGCCGAAAAAGTAATCCAGCCCCTGCTTCATGGCCAGTTTGAAACCCGCCTTGTTCCGCTGGCTGAAGGTCATGTCCACTGCCTCTTCCACGGGGGGCAGGAAATCGATGCTCACAGCCTCGGAAAGGGTGACTGGAAGCAGGCCTGTGGCGTAGGGAAGGGGCGCCAGGCCGTAGAGGATTTTATCGTGAGGGCGGGTTTTGAACTGGCCCTTGGCCCGGCTGGTGCACAGCAGCTCGCAGGCCACCACATTGTCCCGGAAGGTATCCAGCATGCCCCGGGTATAGGGGGCCAGCTTGACGGGGTGCCTGCCGCCTTCCCAGGTGGTCTGAATCCAGATCAGAGGCTTCTCCGGCAGCATGTCGTCCCGCTTCAAAAGCAGCACGTCGGCGTAATCCTCATAGGTGGTGAGGGGCACCATCCGGCGGAATTCCTCCACGGTTTTCGGCTGTTTCCCCTTGAGGATACTTCTGCCCAGCTGGGAGTCCGCCCAAAGGCCGATCTGCTCCAGCAGGAGACGGTTTTGTATCTTCATGTACCCGGGAAGGTCCAGGTCCAGGAACCCGCAGTACTGCTCCCAGATTTCCCGGTACTGCTTCTTTTTCAGCATCTCGTCCACAGGCTTCACAAGGCTACCCCTTTCTCAAGGTGCGCAGGCAGCGCACCACACTGGAAGGCCGCGGGATCAGGAACGGGGCCTCCCTCCGATACTCCTCATAGTCGCAGAAGGTTTTGGGAAAGGTCCAGACATCCTGAAAAACCGCATACAGGAGGTCAAGGACCGTGCCGGTAACCGCCAGCACCAGCAGCGGCGCGCCGCCCAAAGCCGCGTACAGCGAAAAATAGAACCCCGCGTACCACAACACCCCGGGGTGGCGGCAAAGGGCGTACATCCCTGTGCGGCATACCCTTCTGCCCCGGCTCTCCCGCACATAGGTTTCCTCAAAGGGCAGGGCGAAGAAAAGAGTGTAGCAAAGCAGCAGCAGAAAACACAGGGCGAAAATCCCGCCCGGGACCAGGCGGGCGGGATTCCGGTTTTGGCCCTTCCAGCAGGCGGCCGCAGTCAGCGGCAGCAGACCCGCGCAGGATAGGGCAAATGCGCCGTGCAGCTTCCTGCTTTTCCACCGCACCTGATTAAAATCATAAAGCAGAAAAAGGAGGTAGCAGACCGCGGTGCCAATCCCAAAAATCATAGCGCCCTGCTCCTCCGTTTTTTCAAATTCAGAAACATTATATGTCATATTGGGAGTGGATTCAAGCGAATTCGCAAAATAATCAAGAAAAATTCTGGATCATCTATACAATTTCACCAAATAGTAATTTAAGCAGTTTTTATACTGGCGGATTATCCTGCATTCAGGCTGAGGCGTCCGGAAGAACGGCGGATGCCGCACGGGGAGGCAGGCCACGGAAAAGAAGCGGGGGAAAACTGCTGCGGATGCTGAAAACCTGACGGGAAGAAGCCCTGTAGGTCGAAATTGTCAAAGAAAAAACTGCATCGTCCATTCTTTTTATATGCTTTGCGCGGTATAGTGTGAAGATAGAACGGCCGGAGGGGCCGGATTGTGGGGAGGAATTTTACTATGGGATTTACTGCGCGCCTGATCCTTATGGCCAAGCGCCATTGGGGGACTCTGGCCGTTGCCTGCCTGGGAATCATCGGGGCGGCTCTTTTAAACCTGGTGACGCCGGAAATTGTACGGCGGCTGACGGCTTCGCTGGAACTGCCCGGCGGGGCCAACACCCAGCTGCTGGTGCTGTTTTCCCTGATTTTGGTGGGGGCGTACCTGCTGCGGGCGGTCTGCCGGTTTATCAGCCTGGCCATCAGCCACCTGGCGGCCTGGCGGTTTGTGCCGGAGCTGACGCTTACCGTGTACGACAAGCTGCAGAGCCTGTCCATGCGGTATTTTCACGACAAGCAGACCGGCGAGCTGATGAGCCGGATGATCAACGACACCCGGCAGATTGAGATCTTGGTGGCCCATGCCCTGCCGGACCTGGTGAGCAACGTGCTCATCGTGGTGAGCGTTGCGGTCATGCTGTTCTGCATCAACTGGCAGCTGGCCCTGCTGACGCTGATCCCGGTGCCCCTGGTAGTGCTGGTGGGCGGGCAGTTTTCCAAGCGGGTGGCGCCGCTGTTCCGCATCAACCAGCAGGTGCTGGGGGAATTAAACGGCGTGCTGCAGGACAATCTCTCAGGCATGAAGGAAATTCAGACCTTCGGCCAGGAGGGGACCGAGCACGAAAAGATGGTGAAGCGCTGCAAGCGCTATTCCGAGGTGAACATCCGGGCGAATTTCGCCAACGCCTTTTTCAACCCCGCCGTGGAGTTTCTCACCTCCCTGGGCACGGTGATCGTGGTGGGGCTGGGAGGCTTTATGGCGTCCCGGCAGGCGATGCCGGTCTCCGACGTGGTCGGCTTTCTGATGTACCTGAGCCTGTTTTACCAGCCCCTGGCCATCCTGGCCCGGCTGGTGGAGGACGTGCAGATGGCCTATGCCAGCGCGGTGCGGGTGTTCGACGTGCTGGACGCCGAGTCCGAGGTGAAGGAGGAGCCGGACGCAGGGGAGCTGAAAGCGGAGCGGGGAGAGGTCTCCTTCGAGCAGGTGAGCTTCCGCTATGAGGAGAAGGAGTCCGTGCTGGAGGACGTGAGCTTTACGGCGGCCCCCGGGCGGATGCTGGCCATTGTGGGGCCCACCGGGGAGGGAAAATCCACGCTGATTTCCCTGCTGGAACGGTTTTACGACCCCCTGCAGGGGACAATCCGGATTGACGGGCAGGACATCCGCGGCGTGTCCCTGGCGTCCCTGCGCAGCCAGATTTCCCTGGTGCTGCAGGATACCTTCCTGTTCAACGGCACCATCGCCCAGAACATCTCCTACGGCATGCCGGACGCCTCTGTGGAGCAGATTGTGCAGGCGGCCGTCACCGCCAGGGCGGACGGCTTTATCCAAGGGATGCCGGACGGCTACAACACGGTGGTGGGGGAACGGGGCGTGCGCCTTTCCGGCGGGCAGAAGCAGAGGCTTGCCATTGCCAGGGCGGTGCTGCGGCAGACCCCCATCCTGGTGCTGGACGAGGCCACCTCGGCGGTGGATACGGAGACGGAGTGCGAAATTCAGGCGGCCATTGAGCAGCTTTCCGGCACCCGCACCATCATCGTCATCGCCCACCGGCTTTCCACGGTGATGCGGGCCGACCAGATTTTGGTGCTCCACCATGGGCGGATAGCCGAACAGGGCACTCACCAGGAGCTGCTGGAGAAAAACGGCGTCTACGCCCGCCTCTGCCACGTGCAGCAGCTGCAGGAGCAGACCCTGCAGTTTTTGGGCGGGAGCCTATAAAAAGATCTCCGAACAGAGAGAGGAGATCTTCTGGATACCGGGGAGGAGGAGGTTAAGGCCAAGACAGGCTTCCCCTTGAGGGGAAGGCAAAGGGCTTTCCACCTCATCCGTCACGGCGCAGCCAGCAGATTTTCTACGAAAATCTGCTACACCTCTCCCCTCAAGGGGAAGCTGCCGCCGTAGGCGGCTGATGAGGTGGAACGCCCTTGCCCTTCTCCAGCCCGGAAGCAAAAGACGCTCGAACGAAGCGAGATCGGCTTTTGCTGGAAGGCTGGAGCTCAGAGTTCTTTGCCAAGCTTTCTGCGAAAGAAAGCGGGAGAAAAATAAATAAGGAGGAATCGTTGTTATGATTACCAAAATTGCCCATACCGCCATGAAGGTGACGGACATGGAACGTGCGGTTGCTTTTTACTGCGGAGAGGTGGGGTTCCGAAAGGCTTTTGAGCTGCCCGACGCCCAGGGGAATCCCTGGATTGTGTATCTGAAAATCTGTGACGGCGCCTTTCTGGAACTGTTCTACGGCGGAGAAAAAGACCGGGATCCCGCCTATGCGTCCGATAGGGTGGGATACCACCACTGGTGCGTTTCCGTGGGAGATTTGACGCCCTTTGCCGCGAAGGCCTTTGAAAAGGGCTGGATCGGATCTCCGGAGCCGCAGCTGGGAAAGGACGGGAACCGCAGCATCTGGATTCACGACCCGGACGGGAACGCGCTGGAGCTGGTGCAGTACGCGCCCGGCTCCCCGCAGATGCAGTCCAATCAAGGACCCTACGAGTACGGGAGAGAGGGGCTGACCGGGATCGCCCACGTGGCCTTCACGGTTTCCGATATGGAGCAGGCGCTTGCTTTCTACCGGGAAAAGCTGGGCTTTGCGCTGATCGAGTCCCTGAAGGACGAGGAGGGGAAGCCCTGGCTCAACTATCTGCGCGTCGCTGACGGAACCTATCTGGAACTGTTTTACGGCGGCAGGGATAGGGTGGAGGAAAAGGACAGCTCCGCGGGCTTTATGCACATGTGCCTGGAATGCGGAGATATCCAGGAAACGGTGGAGGCGCTGCGCGGAAAAGGCGCGCCCATCGATGTGGAGCCAAAGCAGGGCGGCGACAAAAACTGGCAGGCCTGGACCCACGACCCGGACGGGAACAAAATCGAGCTGATGAAGATTTCCCCGGAATCCCCCCAGGCGAAGGCATAAGGGGAAAGGCCCGCCAAAAAACCAACAAAGAAAAAAGGAGTGAGCCAATTGTATCAATCCATCAATTTCGGCGTCATTGGAGTTCAGGAGACAGACCTGGAAAAGAAAATGCAGCTGGCAAAGCGCCACGGTTTTACCCATATGGAAGCCGGCGCGGACGAGGTGACGGCTTGCGGCGTGGAGAAGGTGAAAGCGCTTTTGCAGCAGTACGGCATGGAAATCACCTGTTTCAACGTGCCCTTCCATCCCGTTCAGGTATCGGAGGAGGAGTTTGCGTCCCGGATGGAAGCCCTTCCCGCGCAGGCCAAGGCCATGAGCCAGGTGGGCTGCAGCCGCAGCATCATCTGGATTATCCCCGGCAGCGACACCCTGCCCTATGAGGAGAATTACGCGCTGCACGTCAGGCGGCTCTCCCAGGTGGCCAGGGTATACGGGGAGTACGGCATCCGCCTGGGGCTGGAATTCATCGGCCCGTACACGGCGCGGAAAAATTCCAAATACCCCTTCCTGTACACAGCGGAGAAGATGCTGGAGCTGGCCCGGGACTGCGGTGAAAACGTGGGCCTGCTTTTTGACAGCTGGCACTGGTTCACAGGGGCGGATAATCGGGACGTCTTCGCCCATATCGGCGATCCGGGCGCCATTGTCAACGTACATATCAACGATGCGCCGGAGGGCCCTCTGGAAGAGCTGGTGGATTCCACCCGGGGCCTGCCCGGCGAGACGGGACGGATCGACATCCAGTTTGTCCTGAACGGCCTGCGGCAGCTGGGCTATGACGGCCCCGTGGTGGCCGAGCCCTTCAGCCCTCTGCTCAGCGCCCTTTCCGACAACGAGGAAAAGACCGCGCTGGTCAAAAAACATATGGACCTGGTCTGGAACGGTTCTGTTTAAGCCGCTCCGTCTTTCTGAAAAAAGACGGCCAAAGACTTTTTATGATGCGGAGCCGCTTGCTCTGAGAATATCTCCGAACTGCGTGAGGAGATATTCTATGCTCGTCTCATTGGTTTTTGGCATTGCTCCCGGGGCATTGGCGGCTGCCGGCCGGAAGGAAGGGGAATCCTCTTTGAGGATTCCCCTTCCTTGTTTTCCGAACAGTCCAATCATATAACAAAACAAATTAACATAACAAATATCATAAACCAACCGGCGTCTCATAGAAAAAATCTCCGATATCAACGCCCAAAACCTGCGCCAGACCGTACAGCTCTATATCGGTGACAGTTCTCCTCTTTTCCTCAATCCGGGAGATGGACCCCCGGCAGATGTAAACGGCGTATGTTTCCAGTTTTTCTGACAGAAGCTTTTGGCTCATCTTTTTGGCCATACGAAGCTCCCTTACTTTATCCCCCACCATATTGCTGGCTTTCCCGTCGATAATTCTCGCCACGGCTATCTTTCTCCTTTAAATTGTCTTGACATAGGACAATTCCAAGGCTATACTTTTTTTCAGGAAAGTATGTCCTGTAATAGGACAAAAAGAGGCAGAAAATTTACGCTGGGCGCAGAAAAAAAGCCCCCATATTTTGGAGGCTTCCAATCTTGGGAGAATCCCTGTTCCATACGGAGGGACGCGATCCGCTTTCCGGCAGACTCTAACCCTATTTCCCGTAGCAATCACCTTGCTTGATGACGGTATTGAGGTCTATTGTGAGCTTCACGGAGGATGCCGAAATGTTCACCGGACGGATTCTCTGTACTGGGAACAGCTCATTTTATCAGTCCTTTATTCTGCCCCGGAGTGATTTTGCCATTCCTTCTACAGCGGTCAACACGATTTGCTGAGCTTCAAGGGGGAGCTCTTTCAACAGATAATCCAAATAATTTGTTTTTTGATAGTTTCCCGCAATCAGGCTGTCCATGAAGACTGCGTCAGCCGAGACCTCCAGGGCATTCAGCAGCTTGAGGCAGGTTTCCAGTTTTGGGATTTTTATACCGCTTTCAATAAAACCCAAATAGGTATCACTGATTCCAACCTTGGCGGCAAGCTCCTTTTTATTCAGGCCGCGCTGCAGACGGAAGTTTTGCAGGCGTTCTCCCAATCTGTCTAGGCCCAAAAGCCCGGCGCTTTTCTGCGAATAGAAAGCCTCATCGCGCCCAACTAAATAATCAATGGTTACATCAAAAAAATCCGACAGGACGATCAATCCTTCGATATCCGGCTCTCTGGTTTTGGTTTCGTAGGTATATATCCTTGCCTTGCTAATACCGGTAAGCTCCGCCAATTTTTCTTGGCTTAATCCCCGTGATTCCCTCAGGCTTCTCAAATTTTTTACCATTTCACTGTTCTCCCAAAGTGATCAAAATGCTGACAAAAAAAGCATATCTTCTTTACAAAAAATTGTCTACAAGCAAAATGATGTCAAATGATACAATTGACATCATCAAATTGAAGGTATAAAATATTATTTGTTATCCTTGCATCTTACTTCACGCAACAGAGAAATAGCGGCTCTTTTCGCCTCCCTGTTATTGAGATGGCGCAATTGAGAAGCCAATATCTCGTCCTCATCATTGATAGGCTCCCGTACTGGTGAGCGGCCTACAAGAAAATCTATAGTCACGTGGAAATAGTCGGACAGGCGTATCAGCATTTCAATTTTTGGTTCATTTACTCCGGTTTCGTATTGCTGAATGGTAGACGGGACAACATCCATTTCTAACGCAAGCTCCATGATAGTGAGTCCTTTTTCTATTCGGAGCATCCGCAAGTTTTCCATATCTATCATCCTCTTACAGCGTTTTTTTCTTTTGTTAATATTTTACCTTTATTTTTTTGTCCATTCAATCATGTATCATGTTATTAATTGTAAATCATGTTTTTTGAGGAGATAAATATTGATATCAGCACAAATGGCAACCGATATTTCTAAACTAATTAGGATTGAATTATCCTATCAGTTACAGAATAAACTGTCTCATTTAAATCTAACTCCCGAACAATTTTCGCGCAGGTACGAAATACCAATGGAAATTGTCTCCTCGGTTTTAAAACAAGAAACAGTTTCTGTTGCTGAAATGGGGCGGATTTGTTCATGGATCGGCGTTTCAATAGATTCTCTCAAATATCCGCCGAGCGCTGATAAGGGCTATCGTACAATGAAAAAATTACTGAAACGTTCTGCAGCTAAATGCAGTGATTTTTATGAGTTCGCAATGGGCCGTTACCCATATATCGATTCATCTCTGCCTAAAAATGAATATGAACGAAATATTGCCTGGATAGATTTTGAAAACAAATATAAAGGAAGAACGCCAAACAGATTGAAAAAATGGACGGTAAAGCTCTGTGCTCATTTCTTGCCAAGGCACATTGCCGTTGGTCTGGTTTCGGGTTTGGTGAAACAGGAGCTTCCGATGGATTTGAAACGCACGAAGCGAAATATAAAATCCTGCCGTTCGAAAAAGGAAAAATAATCGATTTTTCGGAAAGGAATGGTCGTGATGTGGTTATGGAGAAAAAGCTGATAGAAAGAATCACAAGAAGTCATTCTGAATTATGGCGGTACGACTGCAACCACTTGAAGGCATCAAGTGGGCTGGCCGCATCGGAGTACGAATTCCGAGGGATGGCCGTTCTTTCAGAAGAAGCTGCGGAGAAGGAAGCCCCTGCGGTGAAGAGGTTGGTCAAAACCTGTTACGAAAGAGATTATTTCCAAACCCGGGCGGCAAAAAAGTGTATTTATATGGCTGGGACCCCGGTAGCGGCAGATTTGCGCAGGCGGATTGGCATGAAGTATTTTCGGAATCCCGCAGGGCGGGGCAGCCGCTATGATCCTCTGAAACGTCATGCTGCTGACAACGAATACCTGATCTTTCCGGATACCCTTCCGGAGAACGCTCGCAGCCTCCCCTTGGCGTTAGTTTCTGCCGGTGCTGTAATAGGAGACGGACTTTGGCGCGTTGCCGATCCCACCCTGTGGGACTGCGGGATTCTGGCCTCCGAAATGTTTGCTGAATGGATGAAGACTGTGGGGAGTTTGGGTCTTTACGACTGCGTTTGCCAATTTCCTTTTCCTCCGCAACGAGAAGGGGACTGCGAGGTGATGGAACGATTTCTAAACCCTTTGCGCAGATATTGGGAAACCGGACAAGAGATGGGGCTGTCTGAAGCACTGGAAACTCTGAACGGATATGTGGATTCTCTGTATCGGGAACGGTGCCCTATAGACATACAGGGAGAACCCAGCTTGCCGGAAAGCCGAATTCTCTATTTGCTGGCGTTGAGGGATAAGCGGGGCTCTGCGGCCAAAATCGCCAGGGAAGGCGAAGCTTATAACAGCAGCAATGTTCTGGCCCACCCGGATGTGCCGCGAATCTCCCTGCCGACTTTGCTTACCATATTGAATAGCAAAGAGCCGGTACAGCCTGAGAAATTGGGTGAAAATCTGCTTTCACGGGCGCAGGACCCTTACGGTAGCCTAAAAACGCTGGTGAAAAAAGGCTATTTGCGCCGGGTGGAAACGGAGCGGACAACGGGGGATAAGAACGGCAAAAAGCGGAATACAGCATATGAGTCCGATGTGGAGTATACGGGTTTCTTTGCGGAGTGGATCAAGTTCTATCTGCCGGAGGATCCGGAGCAAAGGCGCAGAGCATGGGAACTTGCCCTGCTTCCCAGTAAAGAGAGAAACCCGCAGTTCCCAGGTGGCAGTGAATACAAGACCTTGAAAATTCTGTGGAGCGCAGAAAAGCCGCTTATGAAAAAAGAGATTAAGGCGGAAAGAGGAATGCCTGAAACAATAGACAGGCTGCTGGAAAAGGGGCTTGTGGAAGAGAGGAAAGGCCAATACCGGCGCTACCAGCCTCTGCTTTCAGAAGTGGACTTTCACGCCGCCGCCATCCGGGAAATCCTTTCCAGAATGGACGAAAGAAAGAATGCCGTGATTTCTATGGCTGGTCAACAGATAGGGGAAACATGGCTTTCAAACGTATGACTGCAGAGGCGGTGCGGCCTCATAGGAGACAGGCTTTCAAACAATGCCTACAGCAGAATGGAGAAGAAAGCGCCCCCGCTCCTTTCGTGCGAGCGGGGGCATGCTGCGGCCTGACGGCCGCTACAGGTTTCACTTGGGACGGTCTGCGCCGGAATCAGGAATCCCGCAATTCAATGGGGAACAGGATTCCCGTCTCCAGCTCCTCGGCGCTCTCCGCGGAATCCTCGTCCCTGAGGTAGCGCTCCACAGCAGGGCCGCAGACCCGGTACTCCGGATGGCTGCCCAGCCACCCTGCTAGGGAATCGTAGGCATATTTCAAGGTTTCATAAGGGCCCGTATGGGTGACGGCGGCATACCGGCCCGCCGGAATCACGCGGATACCGGCGCCGTCCACGTTCACCTGGGCTTGGGCCTCCACGTCCATAGACTCATAGGAAAACTCGCTGCCGTGGTACATTTGCTGCGTGAAGCCTGAGCGGGGAATGTTCCGTCTCTTCATCTCCTCCTTCAGCTCCCGGAAAAGCTCGTGGGTCTGACTCACGTCGATGGTGCGGCGCAGGGAAAAGACCCTGTATTCCGGGCAGTCCATAAGGACGACAGGATAGTGCTCCATGGTAAGTTCCTCCATTCTGATCACGTCTTCCTCCATGCGGCGGATGCTTCGGCGCATCTCGGTCAGCTCTCGGTGGGCCTGGAGCCTGCGGGCGTGAAGCCTGCGGGCCAGCTCCGCCTCCGGCAGGCCGAGCAGCTCGGGGATACAGGAGAGGGGAAAGCCGTAGCCTTTCAGCTTCTCGATTTTTGCGAGCACCGCAAGCTGCCGCTCGTCGTAATAGCGGTAGCCGTTTTCTTCCCCGATGCGGGCGGGATGCAGCAGGCCGATGGAGTCGTAATGCCGGAGCATTCTGGCGGAGATATGGCCCAGCCTGGAAAATTCGCCGATGGTGAGCATGATCGTTTCCTTTCTTTCCGATTTTTGATGGAGGACCGGTCCTGCTAAGAGCATACACCTTCTCACTGTGGCAAGGTCAAGCGTTTTTTCAATTTTATATATAAATATTTCCGCTCTCTTTTTTTACAAAAGCCCCCCGCTGCGTTCCGCAGGATGAGAACAAGGCGCCGGGAATTACGTGCCGGGCACAAAATCAGACAAAGACAAATTGCCGCAGGCAGCAGGAAAGGGAACAGGCATTTCGTTTGCCTGTTCCCTTTTCTTCCTGCCGGTCAAAAGAACGGCCGGTGTGATGAGCACGGGGTTCAGCCCGTCAGATTTTGAACTCGGGGGGCTGTGTCTTGGCCGGGTCGAAGTTCTGGCCGCCGGGGCGGGACAGATCGAAATAGATGCGGGAATCCACGGTTTCTCCCCAATGCTTCTGAGACTGGGATTTATCCTGCACCTTATTGAAGGCCTCCCGGAACATGGTATTATGGGCCTCCTCCCGGTTCAGCAGGAAATCGATGGTCTCCCGCACGCCTTTATCGTCGATCTGCCGGTACAGGTACTGGTAGACCACCTTGGCGCGCTGCTCGGCGGCGATATCGGAGAGGATGTCCGCCGCGGCGTCCCCGGTTTCGTTGACATAGGCGGCGGTCCACAGGTAGCCGCTGGCATTGGAGAGCATGGGCGTCAGCCCTGTGAGCACGTGGGCCTCCACATTGCCGATGGTGGCGTTCATGGCGTCCAGGTCATGACCGTTGAGCATATTGACGCAGGCACTCACCATTTCCAGATGGCAGAGCTCCTCGGCTGCCACGTCGAGAAACAGGTCCTTGATCTCCGGGTCTTTAATGCGCATGCTCTGGGACAGGTACTGCAGGGCGCTTTTCAGCTCGCCCTGAGGGCCGCCCAGCTGCTCCTGCAGCAGCGCAGCGTAATTGGGGTTCGGCCTATCCACCCGCACAGGATGCAGGTATTCCTTTTCATGCTTGAACATAGAGAAAACCTCCTTTGGTGTTTCTCCTAGGATTTGCAAAAAAAGAAATTTTATTCCCGCTTTCTTTCGCCGCTTTCTTTCGCAGAAAGCTTGGCAAAGAACCTTATGCTCCAGCCCTTCAGCAAAAGATGCTCTCACTTCGTTCGGGCCGGAAGAAGCCCGGTACTTTCCGCAGGAAAGGCGGCGCTGCGTGCCGGTGGCACGTGTCCAGCGCTGACCGTAGCGGAGCGGAGACCGCTTCGCGTTCGAGGGGTTCTTCCCGAAGATCTCCGAACAGAGTGAGGAGATCTTTTGCTTCCGGGCTGGAGAAAGGGCTTTTGCCTTCCCCTTGAGGGGAAGGGGGACCGCTTGCGGTGGATGAGGTGGAATGTCCTTAGCCTTATCTGCTGGATGAGGTGGAAAGCTTTCCGCCCACACCGCAGCGGCAGTATATAAGTTAGCAACACCTCATCAGCCGCCCAGGGCGGCAGCTTCCCCTCAAGGGGAAGCCTTTGAACTCTGCCTTCCCCTTGAGGGGAGAGGGGGAACAGATTCCCTGAGGGAATCTGCTGGATGAGGTGGGAAGCTTTCCGCTCCCACTGCAGCGGCAGAATACAAACTAGAGCCACCTCATCAGCCGCCTCGGCGAAGATCTCTGAACAAAGTGAAGAGATCTTTTTGGCAGCTTCCCCTCGAGGGGAAGCCTTTGGTCTTCTCCTGTGCGGCGGCCCTGGGACTATTTCAGGATCAGCCTGGTTTCCCCGGGGTTCAGGGCTGGCAGCTTTGTGCGGATACGGGGATGGGTGAGCTCCTGCCTGACCATGTCCCGCAGCAGGGTGCCCCGGTTGTAGCCGTGGACAACGCGCAGCTCGGTCACGCTTTCCGGGCTGTGGGAAAGCCAGTTGAGCAGCAGCTCCCTGGCCTGTTCCGCCGAGGTGCCGTGCAGATCCACCGTCATGACGGAGCCGTTCCGGCTAAAACGCATGCGGATCCCTCCTTTTTTCCAAAATAGCCGCTGCCCCCAGGGGACGCCGTTTTTCTCCGGAACAGAAGGCAGTGCTTTTCTTTAGTCTGATTATAGCACGGCGCGCCGGGAAAGGCCAGCCGCAGGATGGGCGCGGGGAGGAAACCCTGTGGGAAAAGGAAAAATAGGAAATTCCAGAGAAAACAACAAAAAACCTCTTGACATAAACTTCACTTTAAGTTCTATGATAGAAGGGACAGCAGCCGGGAGGACGGTTCTGCTGGCAGTGGGCACGGCCCGCGTGGAAAGTCAGAACAAATTCAGAAGAAGGAAGGTTCGAAACAGATGGAAAAGGCAAAGGTTTACTTTACGAAGGCGCTTACGCCGGAAGCGGTAATCAAGCTGTACGACGTGCTGGGCGCGGAGCTGCCCGGCAAGGTGGCGGTGAAGGTGCATTCTGGCGAGGTGGGAAACCAGAACTTCATCCGTCCCGCGTTTTTCAAGCCTGTGATCGACCATGTGAAAGGCGTCATCGTGGAGTGCAACACAGCCTATGAGGGGAAGCGCAGCACCACGGAGGATCACTGGGAAACCATGAAGCTGCACGGCTGGACGGATGTGGCGGAAGTGGACATTATGGACGCCGAAGGCGACATGACCCTGCCTGTGCCGGAAGGAAAGCGCATTCAGGAAAACTATGTGGGGGCGCATTTGGAGAGATATGATTCCATGCTGGTGCTCTCCCATTTCAAGGGTCACCCCATGGGCGGCTTCGGCGGGGCGCTGAAGAACATCTCCATCGGCATTGCCTCTGCCTACGGAAAGGCCGTGATCCACGGCGCGGGCAAGGCGGAGGAGATTTGGACCGCGGACCACGATTCCTTCCTGGAGTCCATGGCGGACGCGGATCAGTCCATTGTGAAGCATTTCAAGGGCAACATGGCCTTTATCAACGTGATGTGCAATATGTCTGTGGACTGCGACTGCTGCGCGGTGGCGGAGGATCCCAAAGCGGCGGACATCGGCATCCTTTCCTCTCTGGACCCCGTGGCTCTGGACCAGGCCTGCCTGGACCTGGTATACCAGGCGGACGACCCCGGCAAGGCGGATCTGATCGAGCGCATCGAATCCCGCAACGGCGTGCATACGGTGGAGGCCGCCGCGGCGCTGGGCGTGGGCAGCAGGGAGTACGAGCTGGTTTCTTTGGACTGAAACAAGCCGGCTTCGCTTGTGCCCGGTGAGCTTCCGGAAGCTTTTCTGCCCTGAGCGCAGGCGGAGGCCTGAGGGCAGGGGGAATCTGTTTCAAAGGAAAAAGGAAAATCCCGGCAGGACCTTTTTAGGGGTTCCGCCGGGATTCTTTTCGTCTGCAAGGGGGGACTGTTTCCTGTGCCGCAGTGGGTCAGGCGTACAGGCTCTCCAGCAGCTGGTAGGTAGAGGTCATGGAAGACGTGACGGTGCAGGAGAGGGAGCTGCACAGGACAAAGGACTGTCCTTCTATGGACTTCTCCGATTTCAGGCCGCCCCGGGCCGTAAAGTGCTTGCCCTCCGAATACATGATTTCATAGGTGTCGCCGGCGTCGCTGCCGTCTTCCGCCAGATAACGCCCGTTCCGGAAGTCGTCCAGCAGGCACTGCTCCAGCTGTTTCCGGAAATCGGATTCATTCTTCAGGCCCGAAAACTCCACGGTGTCGGAGCCTGGGTTCGTGGAGACAGCCTGCTTTTCGCCGCCGTTTTCCGGCTCTTCGTTGGCGTAGCGGGTCACCCAGGAGGCGGCGTCCACGGCGTTGACCGGGAAGAGGCCCCTGACATACTCATCGCTGGTGAGCACCTTATCGGTCAGCTGTTTTCCTTCCAGATAGAGGGCTTTCGCCTCGTCTCCGGCATTGGAGAAGAGCACATAGGACCGGTCGGTGGTATTGTCGGAATTTGAAAGCTCATAGCAAAGGGTATAGCGGTACAAGGACGGTTCCGGCAGACTGTTGCGGCCGATCAGGTAGGGGAACTGCCTTGTGCGCTCATAGGCGATGAATTTCTCGTTGGCCTGGCGCACCTGGTCGATCAGCTCCGGATTCTGCACGGCGGCACGGATGGTTTCATAGACGCGGTCCCGCTCCGGCTTGGCAGCCTCCTGCTCCGTCAGGACCGGGGTTTCAGCCATATAAGAATAGACGTTGTTATTGAAAGCGCCGGCGTTTTCAATCTGCAGGGACGGGGGCACATAGGTGTCCATGCCGAAAGCGCCCAGGCTCACCGTGAGGGTGAAGGCCAGGAATACGGCCAGCACGCCGCAGTAAGGGATGCTGTGACGGAACAGCTGCTTCAGGCTCTTCCAGTAGAGCAGCTCCGTCACCAGATAGGCCAGCGCGGAGAAGAGCAGCGCGCCCAGGTAGTAGGAGAGGGTGCTGTTGGTCAGCTGGAACAGCAGATAGCCGAAGCAGAGCCCGCCCGCCGCGCAGGAAAAGATGCGGATGACCACCTTGGAGGGGCCGAAGGAGACGGAGCTTTCCGCGCTCTCGCTTTTGCGGCGGCGGTACATGGCCGCGGCGCCCAGCAGAAGGGCGGCGGTCAGGGCGACCCACCACAGAGAGAAAAGCCACTGGAAGGTGTAGAAGCTGGACTGCACGTAGGCGGCTGCCAGCGGGCTCAGTGCGCCCACAAGGTACGGGGAATAGTTGAGATAGATGCCGGGAATGGTATTGTTGATGACCGCTGTGCCCACAAAAATCAGCGCGGGCCAGGTGACGGAAATCAGCACGATGGAGACCAGCGTATCCATGGTGGAGCCGCTGCACACCGCCACAAACACGGTGAAGGAGAACACCGCCGCCGTCATGACCAGGAGCTGCGTCAGGATGGAGAACAGCAGGGTCAAAACCTCCGGTGCGAGCACCCCGAAGCAGGCTGCCACGATCCCCTGCAGCAGGACGGCCAGCAACAGCGGCGCGTAGAGGCAGAGGTAGCCCGAGAGGAACCTGCCGTAAAACAGGGCCGTCCGGCTGACGGGCATGGCGTGGAACAGGTCCACCTCCCGCTTTCTGTGCAGGAAGCCGAAATTGGTCAGGGTAAAGATCAGGGCAAAGAGGATCATGGCGGAAATGCCCAGGATGGTGGTGGCCGCCCGGGTGGAGATGACCACGTTGTTCACCGTGATTTCATAGAGCTGGGCCTCCGACATCCCCTCATAGTAATAGTTGTTTCTGCCGGAAAGGGTGAACAGCAGAAGGACCGGATAGGACAGCAGCAGGATGGCGGCATAGACGGCCGTGATGCCGGCGGAACGCCGCAGCTGCCAGCGGAACACGCCCAGAATCTGCCTGCCGGGACTAACCGACGATGTTGTTGATGTCATAACCTGCCGCCTCCATTTCACTGATAAATACCTCTTCCAGAGAGAGGGGAACCGCCTCCTGGAACTGAGGGCCGAATTGCTCTAAAGCGCCGAGAATTTCTTCCAGTTCGCCCCGGGCCACAAAGGAGAGCACGGAGCCGGAACGCTCCCAGCTGACAATGTCGATTTTTTCCTTCATTTTGGGGAGTTCCGGCATCTCCAGGAACACGGCCTGGATGCGGTGGATGCCCAGGCGAAGGGAATCCAGCTCCTTCTCCAGCAGCACGCCGCCCCGGTGCAGCAGGGCGATGGTGTCGCAGAAATCCTCCAGCTCCCGCAGGTTGTGGGAGGCGATGAGCACCGTCATTCCCCGGTCCGCCACCTCGCCGGCGATGAGCTTTTTCAAAAGCTGCCGCACCACCGGGTCCAGCCCGTCGAAAATTTCATCCAGCAGGAAATAATCGGGCCGGGTGGACAGGGCCGCGATCAGGGCGGCCTGGCGCTGCATGCCCTTGCTCATATCCTTGAGCTTATCCTTCCTGTTGATGGGGAACATGGCGCACAGCCGGTCGAAGGTCTTGTCGTCCCAGCCGGGGTAGAAATCCCGCAGGAGGCTTTTCAGATCCTCCAGGGTGGACTGAGGCGGGAAATAGGGATAATCTGAAATAAAAAACAGCCGGGACTTGATTTCTGTGTGCTCATAGGGCGGGCTGCCCTCAAAGAACACGTTCCCACCGTCGGGACGGTACACCCCCGCCAGGGTGCGCAGCAGCGTGGATTTTCCCGCGCCGTTGGAACCCACCAAACCGAAAATACTGCCTGTGGGAATCTCAAAGGAGACGCCGTTAAGGGCTGTAAATGAGCCGAATTTTTTGGTGAGCGTTTTGATTTCAATCATGCTTTTCACTCTCCTTCCTCCTGCTGTCTTCCGCCTGTACGGCGCTGAGGAGCTCCCCGAGGGCCACTCCACAGTCCAGCGCCTCCCGGGCGCTGACGCGGACCTTTTGAACCGCCTCTTCCCGCTGTTTGTCCACAGCGTTCTGTTCCCCGGTGAGAAAAGAACCCTTTCCCGGCAGGGAGCAGATGACCCCGTCCCGCTCCAGAAGGCCATAGGCCTTCTGCACCGTGTTGGGGTTGACGCCCAGCTCCTGGGCCACGGAACGTACCGACGGAAGCTGTCCGTCCCCGCCGAAAGCCCCTGCCGCCGCCATTTTCACAATGCCGCGGTAGATTTGGTCATAGATCGGCAGCCCGCTTTTGTAATCGATGCGGAGCACAGTATCACCTCCACTGAATCCTGTTGCTGTATTATATACTCTAACCGTACTATTATATTTAGTACAGTTAGAGTATAGCACCCGCCCACGCAGGTGTCAAGGAAAAGTTTACGGAAAAAATGGAGGCCGTTTCAGGGGCGAAACGGCCAGTGCCCGGCCCTGGGGGTTCGGGGTCAGGGGCGGGGGTTCCCTTTGGGGCGGCGGGGGGAGGTGAGGCGGAAGCTTTCCTCCGTCATGCGCAGCAGCTCCTCCTCCGGCACGTCGGATTCCAGGTACACGGTGTTCCAGTGGGTTTTGTTCATGTGGTATCCGGGCCGCACGCCGGTATAGGCGCTGCGGAGCAGGTCCGCCTCCATGGGGCTGCATTTCAGATTCACCGCGTCCCGGCCGTCCACCTTCATCACCAGGGCAAACCATTTCCGGCTGTCCCAATGGCGGGCCACCCAGCTTTGGAAGTCCTCGGGGAAGGGCTGGTCCACCACGGCGCCGGGGAGTCCAGCGCAATAGTTCAGGTAAGCTTCCCTCGTCATAAGCAGGTCTCCTCACTATATAATCTCGTATAATGTATTTGCGGTATTTTTGATAAGGACATCGTAGAAAAACTTGTTATCCCGTAATGGATATGGGATAATGAACGCAATAGATGTGAATGAACTAGATAGCGAACCATTCGGACACGCTGCATATCTAACGAGGTTGTATTGCCGTAAGAATCAGAGGGTAACCCTGTCTGTATATCTTTGCATGGGAGGGCTCTTGTTGTTTTACTGTAGCATCGACATTGCTAAGCGCAATCACGAAGCTTCAGTTATTGACGCCGAAGGGAAACCGCTGCTAGACAGCGTGACCATAATCAACACTCAAAAGGGTTGCACAAAGCTGTTTTCACCGAATGAACCGGCAGCCACGTCCCGAAGTTCTTTCTCTTTTTTCTCTCTAAACCGGCCATGACTGGCTTTGTTCAACAAATTGGTCAACTTGCGGGTGGAGACAGCAAGCATATTCTCCAGCGTTGGACATTGCACCAATAGTCCTTTTGAGGTCACGCCTTAGAGAGAACAGGCCGTATGAAGCAACGCCGTCGAAGAAAAAACCAAGAATGACAAATAAAAGTGAGGAAACATTATGAACCTTAGCGCCATTTCAACGACTTGGGCTTTACTCGAAAAAACTGCAAAAATACTAATACTCACTGAATCAGATCGACTCCCCCTGGCCGAGAAGATAAGAATAGACAATTTGATTTACGTGGCAGAAGTAAAGATCATTGACATAGGCATTGACAATACCTATGAACAGGAAATGATGACCCTGACGGAGGAGGATTTGTTAATTATCCTACTAACCACAGATGGTTTTATGAGCAAAGGGTATCGCGACAAATTCTCCCCGTTCTCTAAGCCTCCCGGATTTGCGGGAAAATACATCTTTATTCGCTTGGACATTCCGGAAGGGTCTTTGCTGTCCGGGCTTAATACCGACATCGGCAAGGTGGAATCCATCATCCATGAATATCAAGCATTTGGCAGCGGAAAAAAAGTTCGGGTCACTACTGATAAAGGCACCGATATCACTACGCAAATTGCTTATCAGGAATTACTGCCTTACCATGCCCGTCTGTTGGGTGGGCATGCATTTCTTCCTCCGGCGGAAATATCAGAAGAGTTGGACCACTCCTCAACCAATGGAACAATCGTGGTGGATATTACGGTAGGGGAAATCAGGTTTGGATCTGATTTAATTGATTCGCTTGGTATAGTCGACCGCGAAGTTCGAATCACGGTGCAAGACGGACTTGTTGTAGATATTGACGGCGGTGACATAGGGCAACGTTTCAAAACCGGCTTAAACAGGCTAGATAAGAATTTACAGGTAGTGGTGGAATTGGGACATGGATTATCAGACCTTTCTCCTACGGGCATAATTGGGGTTGATGAAAGCATGAACGGAACCTGCCATTTTGGTATTGGTGATAGAAATCCTTATCATATTGATGTTGTTATCTCAAATCCTAAATTTGAAATTATCAGCGAATAATTCTCTCGTTTTCCCCTTGACATTGCTTTACAGGTTTTTATAGATAGTCTTTCTGTTTTGAGATACCGGAAATTTTACTTCCGCTCCCTTAAAATTCTGCCGGGGTGGAAAGCACGGATGCCCTGTTCCCCGAGGAGAAAACCGGAGGGTCAAGGCGGCGGAGAGGCCGCGTTTTTCGAGCCGGAGGAAGGGAGGGCTTCCAGGTAGGCGGAAATTTCCCTGCGGCTGCGGAGGATCACGGTCTTTTCCCGGTAGGGTTCCACCCTTTTTTTGGTCCCGTCCCGTCCTGCGTCATAGTCCCCCGCCCAGCGGAACATGGCTTTCAGCATGTACCAGCCGGGGCGGTAAAGGCAGGGCTCCAGCCCCAGGTTCTGCCGGAGCCAGCGGGTGAAAATCCTTTTGTACCGCACCCCAAGGGGGAGCTCCAGCAGAAGGATGGCGTCCGCCTGGCGGAGCCCCTCTTCAAAGCAGGCCCGCCCTGTGTCCTCCATCACATAATGGGGCTGGCGGAGGATCTCCGCAAAGAGCGCGTCCCGCTCCGCTTCCGGGCGTTTCCGGTTCCCCGAGGGCGCGCCGGGGTCGGGGACGTAGACCACCTCGTCCAGAGAGTGGCAGGGGATGCCTGTACGCGCCGCGATCTGACGGGCCAGCGTGGATTTCCCGCTGGCCACGGAGCCTGTGAGATAGAGCTTCATCCGGTCCCCCTCTTTTCTTGGCTTTGGCGCCGTCCTTCCCGGAGGCTGGGTTTTTGCATTGTCATGCCTCCAGTATAACAGACCGGCGGCCTTTTGGACAGAAAAAAAGAAAAATCGGAGAAACCCTCAAAAGGGTTCTCCGATGAGGAAAAAAGTATTCCGTACGGCGCGAACCGCGTCAGAATTTCCTGGTAAACCAATAGGCCAGCTCCCGGACGGTTTCCAGAGGGCCGGGATACTCAGAGTTTTCCTCATGGAATACGCCGGCCCCGTTGGTCCACAGCGTCATGGTGGCCCGTCTCAGCTCCTGCCGGACGGCGTCGTAGGACTTCCCCTCATTCTGAGACATCAGCTTTGCGTAAAAATCCTCCGGCTGGCCGTGCTGGGCTGCTTCGATGGTATACCTGGCGCATTTTCCCTGCTCCCCCGCAGGCAGCCGGAGCGTGTGACAGAGCTCGTCTATCGTCTCAAAATCTTCCGGCGACTTGTATCCCTTCTTCATCGAGATACCTCCCAAAATAGATTCCATTCCTATTAGTAGAAAATGGTGCTTCTATTTTAGTGAACTGATTCCACAAAGAAAGAAATGTGACATCATTTTTTCTATTAATTTGTAATTTTTTGTCAAAATAATGTGAGGAGAGGCGGTTTTCTGTAGTTTAAGAAGGGAAAATGGGGAAAAAGGTAAAAAAAGAGCCCCCGCTCAGGTGCGGGGGCATGGGGAAGGAAAAGCGCCTGCGGCATGGCCGCCATGGGAGGGAAAACATCATGGGGCCGGGACTGCCCGTCAGGGGGAAAGAAACCTGCGCAGCTCCTCTTCCGGCATGGGCCTGGCGTAAAAATAGCCCTGGATGTAATGCACGCAGGATTTGGCGATGGCCTGCTGCTCGGCCCGGGTTTCCACGCCTTCCGCCACAACCGACAGGCCGTTGATGGCAGCCATTTTGACAATGGATTTCAACAGCGCATCCTGCTTGGGGCTGGTCAGAATCTGCCTGGTCAGGGAGCGGTCGATTTTGATGATGTCCGCGGGGAGGTTGGACAGGTAGTTGAGGCTGGAATACCCCACGCCGAAATCGTCCAGCGCAATATGTACGCCGGCCTGCCGGAGTTTTTCCAGGGCCTGCGCCGCCTGGTCGATGGACTGGATCAGGACGCTCTCGGTGATTTCCAGCGTCACAAGCCGGGGGTCGATGCCGGTAGAGCGGATCAGGTTCAGCAGGTGGCCGGCGCTGTTTCCCACCAAAAGCTGCTGCACGGAGAGGTTGACGCCCATGCGTGTGAGGCCCAGCGCTTCGCCGTGTTCGCGCATGAACAGGCAGGCCCTGCGGAGCACGTAATCGCCCAGCTCTTCCACAATGCCGTTGCGCTCCGCCAGGGAGATGACCTGGCCAGCGGAGAAAAAGCCGCCCTTTCCGTCGGGCAGGCGCGACAGCGCCTCAGCCGCAGTGTACCGGTTCTCGCAAAGCCGCATAATCGGCTGGTACCAGACCTCCAGCGTCCCGTCCTGAATGGCCTCCTTCAGCCGGCGGAGGATATCGGCCTCCGTGTGGATCATTTCATCCAGCTGGCCGTTATAGACGGTAACCACCCGGTCAGATTCCTTGGCAAAGCGCAGGGCGGATTGGATGTGGTCCAGCAGCTCGCTGGGAGTTTTGCCGTGTTCCGGATACATACAGGCGGAGATGCGGACCTGCAGGGTGAAGGAGAGGGCGCCGGCTACCACCGGTTCGGCAAACAGGCTTTGCAGCCGGTCGGCAAAAGAAGCCGACCCTTCCCCGGACAGGGAGACGCCCAAAAACACGTCGCCGTTGATGCGGTACAGGTACGAGCCGAAGGGGCGCGAGAGGCGGCGCAGGACCTCATGCAGAATCTCATCCCCGATTTCGGCGCTGAACAGCTCGTTGTACTGGCTGAAGGAGCAGATATCCACACAGAAAAGGCTGAACTGCCTCTTCTTATCATAAGAGATCAGCATGTTCGTGTCCCGGAGGAATTTCAGCCGGTTGCCCACGGAAAAGACCGGGTCGGAATAGGCCAGCTGTTCCACCTGCCTGCGGTAACGGTTGAAGGTTTTGGACAGCTCCATCATCTCCAGGTCCGTATATTCGTCAAAGACCACGTCGCTCTTTCCCTCGATGAGCTGCCGGCACTTTTCCGTGAGCATCCGGACGGGGGATTCCGCCGCCACCTGCCGGTAGTAGGCGCGGATCAATTCTGAAATCTGGTTCGCCGCCCCGCCCTGGTCCGGCGTGCAGCAGAGGTACTGGTACCGCGCCATCAGAAAGCTCTTTTCCCCGCCGATGCGCACCTGCAGCAGAAGCTCCAAAGAGAGGCCCTTGGCAAAGTCGTCCCGCTTCTGCTCGTCCATCTCCTCCCGCAGCGCCACCAGATAGCTGCTCTCGTCCAGCCTGCCCGCCAGGAACGGGCTGCGGATGTAGTCGTTCAGCCGGGGCCGGATGCTTTGCAGATACTCCTCCTCTTTGTCCGGGCCGATCAGCCGGACTGCCTGGGCGTAGCCCTCCAGGGAGAAGAAAAACAGCGTGACCGGAACGCCGCCCTCGTGAAGCCAGCCGTCCAGGGCGGCGGTAAAGCCCTTGCGGCTGCAGAGGCCGGTGGCCTGGTCCATGCGGCCCGCCTCTGCCAGCAGGCGGTTTTGCCGTAGGGTTCTGCGCAGCAGGAAGAGAAGCGACAGCAGCAGAACCTGGATCAGGATGCAGAGCAGGGCCAGGCCCAGCCGCTGCCCGACGCTGAGCCACCCGGACCGGGGCTGGATGCTGAGCGTCCATTGGGTGGGCAGGTTGAAGGCCGTTTTCTGGGCCTGGGAAAAATCGGCGCCTGCCTGGGAGCTTGCTACAATTTCCTTGTTTCCGTTCTGCGGCTCCACCCGCCAGAGCTCATAATCATACCCCTGGGCGGACAGGTTTTCCAGGCCCAGCTGCCCCAGTACATAGTCCCGGTCCAGCGCCACGGCCACCTGGCCCAGGTATGCGCCCTCCTCCACAATGGGCTGCAAAAACAGGAACACCTCCTGCCCCTCGGGGTCGTTCTGCAGCACCACGGGACCCTCCACCACCAGCTCCTTGACCACCTTGGACATGGTGTAGATATAGGAAAAATCCCGCAGCTCTTTTCCGTCGAGGCTTCCGTATTTGTCCTGGGGCAGTATCAGCCCCAGGATATCCCCCTCAAACAGGGCGACCATACAGACCTCGGGCCGCTGCAGCAGGGGGACGGCGGCGGTTTCAAACCAAGCGGAGGCATCCGCCTGGGCAGACTGCGCCGTATGCACGGTCTGCGCCAGGGCGGTGGCCTCATTGACGGTTCCCTGCAGCTGCAGGACAATTTTCTCCCTGTAATAGAACAGGATGTTTTCCGCTTCCCTCTGCCGTTCGTTCACGATGGCGCCGCGGACCAAAAGAATGGACGCCAGGCTGACTGCAAAGACCAGCAGAACAGCGAAAATGTATGCGGATGCCCGCTGAATCCGTTTTTTCATATGCGCCTCATTTCCGCTGGATATGGTAATACCCTTTTCCGTTTTGCTTGACATAGTAGAGCGCCTCGTCCGCGTCGGCAATCAGCTGGGAAAGCGTCATGCCCGGGCGGAAGATGGAAACCCCGATGCTGCACTGGACCGGGATGCTCTGCCCGCCGGACTGAACGTTTGTCTGGAGCCGGAGCACCAGTTCGTCCAGCACGCCGCGCAGCTCGGCTTCGTCGTCAAGGCCGGTCAGCAGCAGAACGAATTCGTCCCCGCCGTACCGTCCCACCACGCCGTCGTATTTTTTTTCGTATTCTCGGAGAATGTATCCGATGCTTTTCAGGGCGATATCGCCGCCGGCATGGCCGCGGCTGTCGTTGAGGTGCTTCAGGTTATCCATGTCCACAAAGCACAGGGCCTTTGTCAAAGACGGCTCGGCTTTTTTCAGCAGGGCGTCCGCCTGGTTTAAGAAGACGGACCGGGTGACCGTGCCGGTGAGGCTGTCGGTAAGGCCGTCGCTGGTCAGGCGCAGGACCTCCTGAAAATCCGCGGTCTCCGGCCGTTCATCCCGGTAAATCCTGTTTTCCAGCTCCTCGATGGAGTGCACCAGCAGGTCCACCACCTTCATCTGGACGGAGAGGTACCGGCGCACCAGCCACAAAAGGCCGACGCACAGGAACAGGGTAAGCCCCATGACCAGCACCAGGGCCGGGAGGATTTCCTCATAACAGGACCAGAAATTTACAGAGCACAAAATATCCCAGCCCGTATTTTCCACCCGCTGGTAGGTGGTGTAGTACAGGCTTCCGCTGCGCAGGCTCCAGAAAGCGCCGGGCTGGGCGGCCAGAAGACGCTCCTCCAGCTGGTCCGCCGTGACGCCGAACAGCACGCTGCTTTTCAGCACGTCCGTGATGGAATCCCCATAGGGAAGCCCTTCCGTGGAGGACATGACCTGCCCCTGGGTGCCGATCAGCGTCGCTTCGGAGCCGCCGTCCCCGGCGGACTTCTGCAGGATGTCCACCACTTCGTCAAAGTAGATGGCGCAGAACAGGCACCCGGTGATCCCGCCCCGTTCGTCCAGCAGCGGGACCGCCACGGTGTAGTTCAGCGTCGCGCCGTCCGAGCCCGCGGCAAAGCTGTCCGTCACCTGCAGCTGCCCGGTGGAGAAAAGCCGCTGCATGTAATCCCGGCTGGCAAGGCTGGCGGGCTCCGCGCCGTCGGAATAGACGATGATATCGGAATCCACATAGCAGAGCATCATGTACCCGAAATAGGGGCTCATCTGGTCCAGCTTTTTCACCTTGTCGATGGGAGGAAGCCCCGGATCGTAGAACTCCGGAAGGCTGGCCAGGGATTCCAGCAGGCTCACCGCGCCCTCCACCCGCTGGGTGACCTGCGCACGGCTTACCGCCAGGGACACCTCGGCGTTGGCCCGCATCCGGCTCACAGAGAGAACCGCGCCGCCCAGCAACACCACAAGCATGACCAGCCCGCAGAATAAGATGCTGTAACGGGTGATGGGGGCAAATGAGATATCCCATTTCCCGTCTGCTTTCTTTTGGTTTTCTTTTGTCTTCATGTGGAGGTCTCCTTCCAGGATACGGACCGCCGGGCCAAAGGGCCGGAATGGCCGAAGGCTATTTCCAGAGGGACGCGCCGTCATAGACGTTCATGGCGGCGTCCCAATAGCCCAGCCTCCGGCATTCCGAGACGATGAGGCGGCGGATCTGTTCAAATATGGCGGCTGTTTTCCCGGCGAACAGGCCGCCGTCGGGCAGTTGTTCCACGGCTTCGCGGCATGCCCGGTAAATTTCCAGGTTCTGGGGGTTTATGTCACGGCATACCAGTTTCGGAATACTTCTGCCGATGCTGAAATTCCTGGCCAATATCCCATAGATTTCCCGCAGCGCGTCGTAGCCGATGTGTTCTGTGATAAAGTCCAGCAGGGTGCGGGGGATCAGCTGATGTTCGTAAGGCTGTTCTTCCTGCCGGCGGAGCGCCGCCTGAAGGCGCCTTGTGTCTTCGGGCGTTATCAAGGCGGCCGCGTGGGCTGCGGCAGGTTCCACCGTCAGGGTCAGCAGCTCCAGGCTGTCCAGGTACCGCCGCACATGGCAGGCGATGGATTCGGGGGAAATCCGGATCCTCTGAAGCGCCGTCAGATCCATCTCCACTGAAATGCCCCGCCGGGGCGCCGCCGTCACCACACCCCAGTCCCGCAGCATCTTCACCGCTTTGACGGAGGTATCCCGGCTCACGCCGTAGGTTTTCTGAAGCTGGTCATGGGTGGGCAAATGGTCGCCGGGCTGGTAACGGCCGATGGCGATGAGGCCCAGCAGGTCCAGGCACATGGTGGAATACCGCTCTTGGGCCAGGCTGAGCTGTTCTCCCAATTCCTCCGCCTCTGCCAGCATGGGACAGGGGGAGAGAAGCTGATGGAACTGCTGCCCTTCCGCCTGCTCCGCAATGATCCGGTATTGGCGGAAGACGGCGTCCAGCTGCACCTGCTCCGGCGCGCCGCCTGCCTTCGCCGCCTGCAGCAGCGCTTCGATATGGGAACGGTATTGCGCCCGGTCTTCCAGGGAACTCCGGGGCGGCTCCTTTCCCCGAAAGTCCAGGCTGTCCACAACCCGCAGGAGCAGCTCGTTCTCATTTCTGGCGATGAAAAAGCGCCCCAGCCTGCTGGAGAGCCGCCAGAAATCCTCGGGACGGCTTGGGTCCATCTGAGCGAGAATCCTCTCGGGCGTGCGCCAGTCTCCGCCGGTACACAGCCGCAGCCCCCGCAGGTAGATGGGGCGGCAGAGCAGGTCCGCCGTACGCATCAAATCGTCCACCTGGGCCGGGTCCGCCCTTCTCACGTTCTGCAGCGCCTGCCCCTGGGGCAGGGGGGAGGCGGAGAGGACAACGGGCCGTTTCCTGGGCATTATCTCCAAAAACCCGTTCTGCTCCAGCAGCTCCAGCGCCCGGCGGACCGTCCGCTCCGAGGTCCCCAGTTCCCTGCACAGCACGGACCTGCCGGGAAGCCTGGCGCCCACAGGAAGGAGGCCGGATTCGATTTTGTTTTTGAGCTGCCGGTAGGCCCGCTCATATTGGATCACGCCGCTTTTCATTCCCGTACCCGCTTTCAGTCTTCTTTGTTTCCGCTTTCCTCATCGGACGCACGCCCCTGTTCCAGGGCGGCGTTGCAGCTTTCGTCGATGGCCGCCGCCGCCGCCTCCGGCGATTTTTCCCCGGTGAGCAGATCGTTGATGTTCCGGTAAAACACATCCCGGACGCCCTGCCAGTTGAGGCTGCCGCGGATATTGTCCACGGTATCGGCGGTGTTTTCCCCGTAGGCTTTCAGCATCCAGATCTCATCCTGGTACTGCTGGGTGACGGATTTGCTCACCGGAAGGGTGCCCAGCGTATACTTCATCGCCTCCCCGTCCGACAGGAGGAAGCTGAGAAAGTCCTTGGCAACCTGTATTTTTGTTTCATCCCCGTTGTCAAACACGCAGAAGCCGTTGCTGGAAGCGGTGCAGAAACCCGCGCCCGAAGGGTCGGGGAAGTTGGCAGTGAACACGTCTACCCCCTTGTTTCTGGCGTCCCACAGGTTGGGCAGGTTTCCCACGCACATGGCCAGCTGCTGGTTGCAAAACAGGTTGACGCAGTCCAGCAGTTCCAGGTTCTCCGCCCCTTTGGGGGTGATCCCCTGTTGGTCCATCTCCTTGATCCAGGCAAGGGCCTGAATCCCTTCCGGCGTGTTCACCGAAAAATTTCCGTTTTCATCGTAGAGAGGGCAGCCGTAGGCCCGCAGCAGGGTCATGATGTGGCTGTCCCCCTGGCTGTTGGCGGCGTACATCATAAAAGCGAAGGTGTTTTCATCGGTCAGGGATTCCTTGAGCCTTTGGCAGATGAGGTTGAATTCCTCCGTGGACCAGTGGGCCACGGAATCGTCCTGGGGAATGTATTCCTCCAGGCCTGCGGCCTGCATCATGGTCCGGTTTACCATCAGCGTATTTTGCAGCTGGTGGTAGGGCAGGGTATATACCTTCCCGCCGACGGTGTTCTGCTTCCAGATGGATTCGTCCACGTCGCTGCGCAGCTCCGGGGTGATCATGTCGTCCAGGGGGACAAGCCATCCCCGCTTCACATACAGCGGCACGTTCCAGGAGCCTGCGAAGAAGATATCGGCGGACTCCGGCGTTCCGTACTTGTCGGCCAGCTGCGTCTGTTCGTCCAGATAGTCGTAACGGCTGATGGAAAATTCCACTTCGCACTTGTCATACTGCGCCTGGAAACGTTCCGCCGCAGCCGTGAGCATGTCGTAAACCTCGGCCTCGCCGGCCCCGGGGATGTTCCCAAGCCCAATGGGCGGCGTTTTGACGGTGAGCGTCACCTTCTCCGGCTCCGCCGGTTCCTGCGCCCGGCAGCCCGCCGGGGAGAGGCAGAGCGCCGCCAGCAGGGCGCAGAGCAGGTTTCTTTTCCTCATGAAATTCCCTCCCGTTCCTTGATTGTCGCAATCTTTTTCAGCAGCAGCTTGATGTCCAGCGGCTTGGTGGCCACGTCGTCCATGCCGGAGGCAAGGGCTTTTTCCACGTCCTCGCTGAAGGCGTTGGCGGTCATGGCGATGATGGGGACCGTGGACGCGTCCGGCCGGGACAGCGCACGGATGCGCCGCGCCGCCTCGTTGCCGTCCATCACCGGCATCTGGACGTCCATCAAAATCAGGTCAAACCAGGAAGGCGCGCTGGCTTCAAAGGCTTCCAAGGCCTCCTGCCCGTTCCGGGCCTCCGTCAGCTGGCAGCCCTGCTCTTCCAGAATGGACACCACGATCATCCGGTTGATCTCATTGTCCTCCACGGCCAGGATGCGTTTTCCATTCAGGGACCAGGCCGCGTCCGGGAAATCCTCCGCCGGGCCCTTCTCTCCGGAGGGCGCCGCCGCGGGGAAGGGGATGGAAACGGTGAACACCGTCCCCTTTCCCAGCTGGCTTTCCACCGAGATGGAGCCGCCCATCTTCTCCGCCAGGGTCTTGCTCAAGGTTGTGCCCAGCCCGGTGCCGTTCTGGGAGGCGACGCGCCGCTCCTGCTCAAATGGCGTCCAGATGCGCTGCAGAAATTCCGGGCTCATGCCGCAGCCCGTATCGGCCACCTGAAATACGGTGCGGACCAGGCCGCCGGCCGGCTCCTGGTTCACGGTGAGGGAAACCTCGCCGCCCTCGGGCGTGAATTTCACCGCGTTGCCCAGCAGGTTCGTGAGAATCTGCTTGACGCGCAGGGCGTCCCCCTCCACCAGGGGCTGCTTCAGGCCGCCGCAGTCCAGCCGGAACTGCAGGCCCTTGTTTTCCACCTGGTTTTCCAGCAGAACCTGCACCTCTTCCATCAGAAGCTTCAAATCCATCTCTTTGGGATAGAGCTCTAGCTGCCCGCTCTCAATTTTCGACATGTCCAGAACGTCGGTGATGACGCTCTGTAAAAACGACGCGGATACCTCCGCTTTTTTTAAGTATCCCTTCAGCTTTTTGGGATCGTCCAGACTCTGGCGCATGAGGTACTGCAGTCCTACAATGCCGTTGAGGGGCGTGCGGATTTCATGGCTCATGTTGGCTAAAAAGGCGGATTTTGCCTGCTCCGAGGCCCGGGCGACCTTTGCCGCGTTCACCGTGTGGTAGATGAAATAAGTGACCAGCAGAATCAGCACGCCCAGAACAAGGAAAAAGGGGAGGGAACGGGAAATCAGCGTCTTCACCTGATCCTCCGTCACCTGGGTGGAGACCCGCACCACCAGATACCACTCGTTCCCGGCATGATGGTCCAGGGATTGGAACAGGGCGTAATAGGAGCTTCCGCCCAGGCTGTATTCCACGAACAGGCTTTCCCCCTGCTCCACCGCCTGGAGGCAGGCTTCCAGCGAGCCGCCGTTTTTGAACTGGGCGCGGGCCAGGGGCGTCAGGAAATTGTTGTCCGGGGTACTGTACTGCTGGCTCGCCGTAATGATGTCGCCGGATTTCTGCATGACGACGGCAATTCCCTGTCCGTCAAAGCTCTCCAGCCGCATTTGATCGGCAATTTCCTCGATGGACACCAAACCCACCGCGCCGTTGATCTCTTTCTCCCCGCAGAGGACCGGTTCGGCCAGACGCACGCCGTAAACCAGGAACTCGCCCCATTTTTCCCGGCTGACCTCGTCGTACCGGATGGCGAAACGGCCGTCCGCACGCTGGAATTCATCCGCCCAGGGCATATCCTGAAGGGAGCTTTTCAAATAGGAGCTGTTGTACGCCTCGCCGTCCGCGGTGATGAGGTAGAGCGTGTGAAAGGAGGTGGTTTTGGCCTCCACCCCCAGGTTATAGAGTACGTCTTCAAACCGGCTGTCCCTGGCGGCGTTAATCCGGTTGAGGATCACCTGCAGGTACTCGGTCTTGCTGTCCATCTGGTTGATGATATTCAGGTGGTCGTGATCCGCAATCTGTTCCATAAAGGACAGCGTCGTGGAATATACCGCCTGCTCGACGCTTTGATAGTACAGCCAGTAGCCGCCGCCCAGGACGCAGAAGGAGACCAGCAGAATCAGCGCCCATACCCGCAGGCTGCGCCTGTTTGCCTTCAAAGTCCTGCTCATTTTCCTGCCTCCCCTCCTGTATGCCGCCTGTGCAAAGTAAAAAGTACAATCTGGGAACCTATACAGACTAATTAACCCAAAAACCCCTGTCCCGCAGGCATATCCCAGAATTTAAAAACTGGGTACATCTGCAGTCTATTTATTATAACATCTGTACTGCTGTTTGGCAAGATTGAGGAAAGCGATATTTATGCCTGCAGGGCCAAAAGCGGTCTGGACAGCAAAGACCGGCCCAAACGGGCCGGCCTTCCAGGAGGAGGCCAAGAGTCTGTGCCGGGTTTTGCCAAAGGCTTCTCCCGTTGGGATCTTTTCCCAGTGCCTATGCGTTAACCTGCTTTTTCTCCGTTCTTCCCAAAAGATAATCCAACGAGACTTCAAAGACATCCGCAATTTTCAGCAGGATTTCCACTTTGGGTTCCCGCGTCATCAGCTCATAATTTTGATACGTCTTTTCGGTGATATCGCAATAGATTGCAACCTCCCGCTGGGTGAACCCTTTCTCTTTTCTGCATTGTTTTAACCGTTCTGCCAATATTTCTCTCATATTCCATCACCTACAATTGTTCTTGACTTAACAAGTATAGGAAGATAGAATGAAGGGTATACCAACGATTGTTGGTGAATTTGTTTAAAGGACAAAAACTATGGCAAACTTTTGCTTAAAATGCTGGAACGAGATGAATGGTACGGACTGTTCTCCCCGAAAATACCGGATGTCTGAGGAGTTGGAGCTATGTGAGGGGTGCGGCAAATGGACGAATGTGGTTCTGGGGGAACGCGGGTATTCCTATGGGAATAAACTGAAGTTCCTTCTGGTTCCTTTCAGGGCTGCTGGGGCAGTTTTATATGTCTTATGGAGAATCCTCCTTTTGCCCTATTTGATCTGCAGGCAGTACAGGAAAAAGAAGAAGGGACGGGGTCAAAAACAGCCGCCGCCTGTTTGACGGCGCCGCGCCGCCCGGAACGGCGTGAAAAAGCTCCATGGGAAGAGAACCTTCCCATGGAGCTTTTTGTTTTCCATTTGATTGTCTGAAAGAACCCCGCAGGCCCGCGGAGCCCTTCCTGCGGCGGGACTTTGCCTTTCAGGCTCAGGCGAAGGGGTTTTCGCTCTTGTAGAGCATGCCCTTGGGCTGGTTGAAGCCGATGTCCTGAACGCCCAGGAACTTGAACACCTCGAACAGGGCCTTGCCGTGATGGCCGAAGGCCACGGCGCCGTGGTGGGGGTAGTTCTTCTCGATGAGCACATGGCGGTAGAAGCGGCCCATTTCAGGGATGGCGAACACGCCGATGCCGCCGAAGGAGCGGGTGGGAACCGGCAGGACCTCGCCCTGGGCCACATAGGCCCGCAGCTCGCAGTCCGCGGTGCTCTGGAGGCGGAAGAAGGTGATGTCGCCGGGGACGATGTCGCCCTCCAGGGTGCCCTGGGTGACCTCCTCAGGCAGGTTGCGCGCCATGATCATCTGATACTTCATGGTGGGGGCGCACAGCTTCTTGGAGCAGGTGTTGCCGCAGTGGAAGCCCATGAAGGTGTCGGTGAGGCTGTAATCGTATTTGCCCTTGATGTCGGCTTCGTACATGTCCTTGGGGACCGTGTTGTTGATGTCCAGCAGGGTGACCATGTCGCCGCTGACGCAGGCACCGATAAACTCGGAAAGGGTGCCGTAGATGTCCACCTCGCAGGAGACGGGGATGCCCCGGCCCGTGAGACGGGAGTTGACGTAGCAGGGCACAAAGCCGAACTGGGTCTGGAAGGCGGGCCAGCATTTGCTGGTGAGGGCCACATACTTGCGGTAGCCCCTGTGCTCCTCCACCCAATCCAGCAGGGTGAGCTCATACTGGGCCAGCTTGCTGAGGATTTCGGGCTTCTTGTTGCCCTCACCCAGCTCCTGCTCCATCTCCTTCACCACGCCGGGGATGCGCTCGTCGCCGGCGTGCTTGTTGAAGGCCTCGAACAGGTCCAGCTCGGAATTTTCCTCGATTTCCACGCCCAGGTCGTACAGGCGCTTGATGGGCGCGTTGCAGGCCAGGAAGTTCAGCGGCCGGGGGCCGAAGCTGATGATCTTCAAATCCTTCAGGCCCACAAGGGCGCGGGCGATGGGGATGAACTCGTGGATTCTGTCGGCGCAGTCCTCTGCGTCGCCCACGGGGTTTTCCGGTATGTAGGCCTTGATTTCCCGGAGCTTCAGGTTATAGCTGGCGTTGAGCATGCCGCAGTAGGCGTCGCCGCGGCCGCCCACCAGGTCGTCGCCGGATTCCTCCGCGGCGGCAATGAACATGGCGGGGCCGTCAAAATGCTTGGCCAGCAGGGTTTCGGAGATTTCCGGGCCGAAGTTGCCCAGGTACACCACCAGCGCGTTGCAGCCGGCGTTCTTCACGTCTTCCAGCGCCTGCACCATATGGATTTCGCTTTCCACAATGCAGACGGGGCACTCGTACACGCCCTCGCTGCCGTATTTTTCGGTATAGGCCTTCATCAGGGCTTTTCTCCGGTTGACGGAGAGGGTTTCCGGGAAACAGTCGCGGGAAACGGCGACGACGCCGACCTTGACTTCAGGGGTATTGTTCATCTTTTCAAGTCCTCCGTTTCGTAAAATTGTACGAACAATTTGTGCTTTCATCATAGCGCAAAACCGCAAAAAAAGCAAGAGCTTTTTCGGGAAAAGGGGGACAAAACCCATAGCGGAAAAACGGCGGGACAGGGCGGCGTGCCAGGCTTCTTCCAATCTGAAGCCCGCGGCTGTGTGAGGATTCGGCTGAAACTCGAGCGCCGCGCCGTTTTTTGTGGAAACCGGGGACGGGCTGTGCTATACTGAAGCCAAAAAGGGGCTATGGAAAGGTAGGAAGTGAAACATGGGAAATCTTATGGTTCTGGAAGCGACGCTGCAGGATTCCCTGCGCGGAATTTTGGGGGACGCCGCCGCGGTGCTGGTGGTATTCGGCGCTGTGTTCTCCCTGCTCAACTGCTTTTTGGGATACCGGCTTGTCAAGCTCTGGTCCGCGCTGTGCGGGTTTGCGGTGGGCTGGGTTGCGGCGTTTGCCGTGTCCATGCATTTTCTGGCGAACGCGGGCGTCAGCGCGGTCATCGGGATTGCGGCGGGGCTTCTGCTGGGGGGAATCGCCTTTTTCCTCTACAAGGCGGGCGTCTTTGTGCTGTGCGTATTCCTGGTGTTTTTCCTGTGCGTGGGGCTGATCCCCATCCAGTGGCTGGCCATTGTGCTGGGCCTGGCGCTGGGCATCGCCGTGGGCGTGCTGGCCATGAAGTTTATGCGCGAGGTGCTGATTTTCACCACGGCCATCAGCGGCGGAATGAACGCCGCAAACGCCCTGCTTCCGGTTTTCGGCCTGCAAAATGCGGCTGCCGCACTGATCGTGGGCCTGGCGCTGGCGGTTCTGGGCATTGTGGTGCAGTGGAAGACCACGGCAAAGGCGTGAAGCAGGACAGGGGATTTTTCTGCAGCCGGAAATTTTGTGAAAAATGCGGAGACGGAGGCCCGGCGGGGCCCAACGGGTCTTTGTGGAATTTGCCCATGACATTTTTTTGGGAAAAGTGATATACTAATAATAGAGTCAACAACGTGCGGTTTGCTTCGCGGAACACAAATTCTGTTGCGGCGGCCGTGCGTTTTTTGTTTTTGAAGCTGCCGCGCAGAGCGGCCATGTGAAAGGGAGGGAAAGCCCATGTTCAGCAACGGAGATGCGGTGTTATACGGCGCGGAGGGCGTTTGCAGGCTGGAGGGAAGCACCCAGCGGGAAATCGGCGGAAAGAAGCTGGAGTATTATGTGCTCAAGCCCGTATACCGGGCGGGGTCCACGGTGTTTGTGCCCAAGGGGAACGAGACGCTTACCGCAAAGATGCGCAGGGTGCTGTCCCCGGAGGAAATTCACAAGCTGATTCAGGAGATACCGGAGGAGAAGGAGCTTTGGATTGAGAACGAGGGCGAGAGAAGGGCTGAGTACGGAAGGATTGTGTCCGGCGGCGACCGCCGGGAGCTGATCCGCGTGATCAAGGCGCTGTACCAGCGCAGGCAGAAACAGCAGGAACTGGGCAAGAAGTTCCACCTTTCCGACGAACGCTTCCTGAAGGAGGCGGAGGAAAAGCTGCACGGGGAATTTGCCCTGGTGCTGAACATCCAGCCGGACCAGGTGACCGCCTTCATCCGCCGGGAAATCGGCGCAGAAGAAGAAACGGAATGGGGCGAGTCTGCAATTTCGTAGGATTAAGCCGTGGGGTGCTGCGTGCCGGTGGGCCGCGGCAGTCTCCGCGGCTTAAAAATCTTTGGCCGGCTTTCTTCTAGAAAGACGGGGGCTTGGCGCCGGAGGTGTCCTGGGCTTCCATGGTCAGCCTCACAATGAGGCCGTGGGGCTCCTTGGGCAGCAAAGACACCCCGCAGCCTTCGCCGTAGGTGATGCGGATGCGCTCCCGCACATTGGAAATGCCGTAGCCGTCCCCGGAGGAGGCGGCCTCCTCCTGCATCTCCCTGAGCCGGTCCTCGTCCATACCCACGCCGTCGTCCGCAATCTCCACCACCAGCCTGCCGCCCTCTACCCGGGCGGCAATTTCTATATGCAGGAGCCCCAGGGTGGGATGCATCCCATGCTCCAGGGCGTTTTCCACAAAGGGCTGCAGGATAATCTTGGGCACAAAGCAGCATTTCGCCTCGGGGGAAATGTCATACCGCATCTCAAATTTTCCCCGGTACCGGATGGCGCACACCTGCACATAGGCGCTGACATGGCCGGTCTCCTCCTGGAGGGTGATCATCTCCCTGCCCTTGGAGAGGGAGATGCGGTAAAAGCGGACCAGGGCCTGGGCCATCTCCCGGATCAGCCCCACGTCCCCCCGGTCGCAGAGCCGCACGATGGAGGAGAGGGAATTGTAGAGGAAATGAGGCCGTATCTGGGACTGCAGCATGGTCAAATGCTCCCGCTGGGAACGGATTTCGGTCTGGTACACGTCGTGAATCAGGCGGTTGATATGGTCCGCCATATTGTTGTAGCCATTTGCCAGCATGCCGATCTCATCAGGGGACTTCACCTGGATCCGGTGCTCATAATCCCCCTGCTGAAAGCGGTAGAGGCTGTTGCGCACCGTGAGGATCCTGCGGGTAAACCAGCCGGAAAAGCAGACGGCGAGCACCAGCGCCAGCACCAGCGAAAGCAGGAGCATCAGCAAAAACTGGTACAGCACTGCGGAGAAGGATTCCATGGCGTCATAGGGGATGATCCACACCTGCCGCCAGCCGTTTTCCATCCTGCCGGTGAGCACGGCCTTCCCCTCCGCCACAACGGCCGTGTCCTGCCCGTTCAGGCCGATGCCCTCGGGAAGCTGAGGCGGCTCCTGCTCCGGAAACAGGAAAATGGGCTCCCCCTGCCCGTCGAAGAGGTACAGCTCCTGCTCCGAGGCCACAAGGTCCTGCAGCCTCACGCTGATCCGCAGGACGCCCCTGGAGGAGGAGAAGGGGGAGGCGGGCAGCACCTTGATAAAGGAGACGCTTCCCCGCTCCGCGTCCTGGGCGGTCTGCCGCCAGCCCGCAATCCCGTTTCTCGCGTCCACATACCAGTTGGTCTGAATCACCGTCAGGGCATCCTGCTGAAAGCGTTTCGCCCGGTACAGGGCGATGGAGACCTGCCCCAGGGCGTCCTGGTGGTTTTGATTGCCGGAGGTGGAAAGCAGCCCCTCCACATCCACCGGGATGATCTCCTTGGTGTCCGCGTTGTTGCTGACAATGGACAGGGCCGCGGGGATTCCCATGCCCCGCAGCAGGGTTTCCAGGTGGGAGAGCATGTCCCGGGCAATCCGGTATTCGTCATAGGGGGACAGGTTGGAGCCCGCCAGGTACTGCTCCACGTCCCCCAGGTTCCCCACCAGGTCCGCCAGGGTTTCCACCTTGGCGGCGTTGTTGTCCGCCGAATGGATTCCCTCGTCCATCGCCGACTGGAAGGCGGAAATGGCCTTCCCATCCACAAAGGAGCGGGTGGTGGATAAGGCCCAGCCGCTGAGCAGCCCCCAGATCACCACGGCGATGGCCAAAAAGCACAGCAGCAGCTTTGCCCGGATGCTGGGGACTGCCCCCCTACGTCCCATGACGGTACTCCCTGGGGGTGAGCCCGTATTCCTGCCGGAACACCCTGGTAAAGGAATCGCTGCTGGTATACCCTGTGAGATGGGCGATCTCCCCGACGCCCATCTGTTTCTTTTCCCGCAGCAGGTGGGCCGCGTAGCTGAGCCTGGTTTTCTGCAGGTAGGCTGAAAAATTCATGCCCAGCACATCCTGGACGATCTTTCCCAGGTGGTTGGCGGAATAGTGCAGCTCCCCCGCGATATCCGCCAGGGTGATCCGCTCCGACAGGTGGGCGAACACGTACTGGCACACCTGGTCTGTCAGCAGCTCCTCCCTGGTTTTCTGCACGGCCGGTTTCTCCCCGCCCCGCCCCTTGGCGTTCAGCCTGCTCACGGCGCGCAGCAGCGCCGTGAGCAGCTCGTCGTCCTGAACGGGCTTGAGCAGGTACCATACCGCCCCCAGGGTCAGCGCCTGCCGGGCATATTCAAATTCGTCGTACCCGCTGACAAACAGGATTTCCGCGTCGGGATACCGCTCCTTGACGATCCCCGCCAGGGCAATGCCGCTCAGCTGCGGCATGTTCACGTCGGTGATCAGGATATCCACGGGCGTGTCCTGAATCACCTGCAGGGCGTGAATCCCGCTCTCCGCCGTATGAAGCTCCATGGGCGGCAGCAGCAGCCGCGGGATCTGGTCCCGCAGGCCCTCCAAATCCAGCCATTCGTCGTCCACAATGAGGACGTGCAGCATCATTCCCCCTCCTCTCCAATGCCGCCGCGCTCCGTTTCCTCCCCGGAAAAATGCGCATACTGCCAATTGTAGTGGGAGAGCACAAAGGAAAACCCCGTCTGGTCCACCTGATGATTGAGCTCGTTCAGGTAGGTGAGGGCCTCGCTCTCCTCCTTGGCCCCCACGATCCGGGGCAGATAGGATTCCACCAGCTGACCGCAGAGGATCTTCGCCGTGTTTTCCAGCCCGTCGCAGGTGGGGGCGATGTTCTGCAGCCGGGAGGTGTCCCGGCTGTGCCGGTCCAACACCGCGGCCTTCCAAACCGTCTTCCGGTCCTTGTGCGCCTCCGGCAGCCGGGCGTTCCCCGCCAGCCAGGCGCTGCTTACAAAATCGGGATTCTTCACAATGTTCCAGGCAGACAGCCCCTTTTCCTCCCGTTCCTCCGGCGTGGAGGAACGCCACGCCTCCTTGAACACGGGGATGCCGCCTTCCAGCCCCTCCCAATACAGCCCCTGAGGGCCGAATTCCAGCAGCGCCTGCCCCTCCGGGGAGGCCAGCCAGTCCAGCATCCGGTAGATCCGCTCCGGGTCCTCCGCGCCGGCGCTGACCGCGATTTCCGTCTTTCCCATGGGGCTGTATCCGGAGGACCAGACCGGGCCCTGCACCCGGGCGCCGGCCCGCAGCGGCTCGATCACCCGGTATCCCTGGGCGGAGCCCTCCCCGCCCCACTCCGTCAGCGCGTCCAGGATGGAGCCCGTCACGTCTGCGGAGCAGGCCACGGCGAACCGGCCCGTGGCCAGGGTTTCGTACACCTGCTCGCCCTGCTCCAGAAAGCAGCCCGGGCTGAGCAGCGCCTGCTGGTACAGCCTGCGCAGAAACAGCATAGTCTCCCGGAAGGCCGGGTCCCTGCCGATAAAGTCAAACCGGTCTGTCTCCGGGTCGAGCCACACGTTGCTTTCACAGTATTCCGGCACCCGGCCTCCCCCGAAAGAGACATAGAGCTGCGAATAGTCGAACGCCGCGTCCAGCTGCAGGTGGACAAAGGCCTCGGTGGACAGCTCCGGCATGGTGCCCCGGATATCCGACAGGTACGTCTCCAGGTCCTCCAGGGTACGAAGGGGCGGGCTGCCCATCTCCCTGTAAATCTCGTTGTTTATGACCCACCCGCCGCTGCCGTCCGGCGACGCGGAGGACTGGCTGAGCAGGGTATAAATGCTGCCGTTGTAGCGGGACAGCTCCAGGATCTCCTTCCCCGCCATGCCGGCGTACCCGCCGTATTTCAGAATGGAGGGGCCCAGGTTCCAGAGCTTCCGCTCCCGCACCAGCCAGGAAAACACATGGTCCCTCTGCAGCTCCAGGATGTCCGGCAGGGAATCGGAGGCCACCAGCAGCTTTACCGTGCTCTCGTACTGCACGCCGGAGTTCACGGGCTCCAGCTCCACGCCAAACCGCCCGCTGATCTCCCGGGAGACGCTGTCGCCGTTCCAGGTCCTCAGCCTGTGGGAATCCGAATTGTGAAGCAGGCAGGTGATCCGGTAGGGCTCCTCCGGAGAATCCTCCCGGACGGGGCCCGCATGCCCCGCTTCCCCTCCCCAGGCCGGCTGCCCCGCCAGGAAAACCGCGGCCAGGAGCGCGGGGAACGCCAGGCGCAAAGCCCCGGCTTTTCCCCGCCAGGAAAACCGCGGCCAGGAGCGCGGGGAACGCCAGGCGCAAAGCCCCGGCTTTTCCCCGCCCGCGCAGGGAGGCCGCCGCAGGCGCCGCACCCGGCGGGAGGGAAGGGCGCTGTTTCAAGATTTCTTTCCTGTTTTTCTTAAGTTTCATAAAAATTCCCTTTGAATGAAAAAATAACTGGACAACAATACTTGTCCATCCTCAGTATACAGCATGCCCAAACAATGATGCAACCACCTGAATCAACGGAAAACCATGCAGAATCAACGATAAATCCTGCGCATCCACAGGAGCTTGTTAAACATTATTGACAAATTATCTTGAAACAAATATGATTTATTCAACAAATTACCCATAGGAGGTACATTATGAAAAGGATTCTATCCGTTCTGCTCGCAGTCCTGTGCACCCTGTCCCTGGCAGCCTGCGGCACAGCCCCCTCCTCCAGCGCCCCGCCGAAGGAGGAATCCGCCCCCGGGAGCAAGGCCCAGTCCTCCCAGGCTTCGGCGCCCGGCGGGGAGCAGGGCGACGGCCGCGAAACCGTGGACCTGGTGTTCTACTGGCAGGGCGACGGCAAGCCGGACAACCAGCGGGTCTGGGATAAGCTCAACGAGCTGACGGGCCCGGCCATCCAGACCACGGCAACCCACAACCTGGTTTCCTGGTCCAACACCAACGGCATCGACCTGATCATCGCCTCCGGAGAATACCACGACGCCACCTATGTCTCCGCCGGGGCTTATCCCAAACGGGTGCAGCAGGGCGCTTACACAGAGCTGACGCCGGAATTCATTGAAGAGCACATGCCGGAGCTCAACGCAAAAATCCCCGCGCTGGCCTGGTCCCAGGCCACTGTTGACGGCAAGATTTACGCCGTCCCCAACGTGTCGGAGGAATGGTCCTACTACCGGGCCATCGCGCTCCGGGGCGACCTGCGCAAAAAGTACAACATTCCGGAAATCACCTCCCTGGACATCCTGGAGCAGTACCTGCAGGCTGTGGCGGACAACGAGCCCAGCATCATCCCCTGGGACGGCAACCCCGGCTACGCCTCCTACATGCGGCAGATCGCCATGGACCAGGAGCTGGACCTGATGTACTGTTCCCAGAACGCCAGCATGATCCCGGGCTACGGCTACCACACCAAGGACGATTCCGGCAAGCTGTTCAACATCTACCAGACCCAGGAATTCAAGGACTACCTGGCGAAAATGGTGGACTGGCGCAAGCGCGGCTTCTGGAGCGCCAACGCCCTGAACAACGACAAGCGCCAGCAGGACAGCTTCCAGAACGGCACCAGCGCCATTGCCATGGAAAACAACGGCTCCATTGAGGGCCTTGTCAAGCAGACGAGGATCGCCCATCCCGAGTGGGAGGTGGAATTCTACGACGGCGCCAACAACGGCGGCTTCACCGTGCTGCAGACCTCCTACCTGAACAACAGCTACGCCGTCAGCTCCGTTTCCGAGCACGCGGACCGGGCCCTGGAATGGCTGCAGTACGTCAAGTGCAACCAGGAGGCCTTCGACCTTCTCCGCAACGGCATCGAAGGGGAGCATTGGATTGACGAGGGCGAGGGGCTCATGTCCGTAGGCCCGAAAAACGGCGATTACGGCGATTACACCAACTGGTGGAGCTCCCAGGTGGATATGCACCGGACCTCCGTGGACGAACTGCCGGAGTACACCGCCTGTGTGGACAGCTACCGGGACCGCACCTTTGTCAATAAAGTCTACTATTTCCTGTTCAACCAGGAGCCTGTGGCAGCGGAGATCGCCGCCATGACCAACGTGACCGAGGAATATTTGAACGGCCTGCTGCTGGGCATGTACGACGACTGGGAGTCCACCCTAAACACCATGGAGGCCGCCTATGACGCGGCTGGACGCCAGAAGGTGGTGGATGAGTACACCAAGCAGCTTCAGGAACACATGAAGAATTTTTCTGTAGAATAAACGTCGGAGGGCAGCGGGAGAGGGGAGGGCTAAGGGCGTTGCCGGTGGCACGCGTCCAGCGCCGTTCTCGACTGCCGTCTCGGTCGGTCTTGGACGGTCCCCACAGGGGACCAAGACCCGTAGCGGCAGCGGAGACCAAAGGCTTCCCCTTGAGGGAAAGCTGTCACCGCAGGTGACTGATGAGATGGCAAAAAGATGGTCGAACTTCGTTCGAGCATCTTCCGCCTATATTCTGCCGCCTCGGTGTAAGCGGGGGAGCTTTCCACCTCATCCACCGCAAGCGGTCCCCCTTCCCCTCGAGGGGAAGGCTAAGGACGTTCCACCTCATCCGTCACGGCACAGCCGTGACACCTTCCCCTCAAGGGGAAGGCAAAAGCCCTTCTCCAGCCCGGAAGCAAAAGATCTCCTCACTCTGTTCGGAGATCTTCGGGAAGAACCCCTCGAACGCGAAGCGGTCTCCGCTCCGCTACGGGTCTTGGTCCCCTGTGGGGACCGTCCAAGACCGACCGAGACGGCAGTCGAGAACGGCGCTGGACACGTGCCACCGGCACACAGCGCCGCCTTTCCTGCGGAAAGTACCGGGCTTCTTCCGGCTCGAACGAAGTGAGAGCAGCTTTTGCCAGAGGGTTGGAGCTCAGAGTTCATGGCCTCGCTTTCTGCGAAAGAAAGCGGAGAAAAGATTTTGGAAAGGTGATGGCTTGATTTATGAATGAGAAGATTCGAATGGGAGTCGTGGGCGTGGGCGGCCATTCCGCCCTCTCCATCGGGGGGACCCTCCGCAGCGGAGACGCGGTCCTGACCGCCCTGTGCGACAACAATCCGGAGACCCTCCAATATAAGGGGGAACTCTACGGCATTCCGGAAAACCGCCGCTTCCTGGACTACAACGACCTGATCGCCTGCGGCGAGGTGGACGCGGTGTCCAACGTGACGCCCAATAACGTGCACTTGGAAGTGATGCTGGCCGTACTCCGGGCAGGGAAGCCCCTGATGACGGAGAAGCCCATGACGCTGGACGCAGCCGAGGCGGAGACCGCCCTGGCAGCAGCCAGAGAGGCGGGCGTGCCTGTGATGCTGGGCTTTACTTACCGGTTTTATCCTGCCATGCGGTATGCCCGGCATATCGTGAGAAGCGGGGAGCTGGGGGAAATCCGCCATGTCTACGCCCAGTACAAGCAGGCGGGCGGGACCAACGAAAACGCGCCCCGGGTGTGGCGGTACAATAAGGCGCTCACCGGCACCGGCGCGTTGGGGGACCTGGGCTCCCATGCCCTGGATATGGCCAGGTTTGTCACCGGGGCGGAATTCACCAGCGTCTCCGCGGAGCTGGGCACTTTTGTGAAGCGGCGTCCCAGCCTCGGCGATTATAAGGCCGTCTATGAGGACGGGGGCCGCAGGTTTGAGCGGGTCTCCGAAGAAATCCACTGGGAAGAGGTGGATGTGGACGATTACAGCCATATGCACCTGCAGATGGACAACGGCGCGGCGGCCGCCTTTGAGATCACCCGGTTCGGCTACGGCAGGGGCAACTACCAGCGCCTGGAAATCCAGGGCAGCAAGGGCGCCTTGGTCTATGAAAACGACGCGGACAGCGACCACCAGGCAAAGCTTTACGCCTGCATCGGCCCCTCCTTCGGCATGAGCCATGCCTACAGCCGCATCGACATCCCCCAGCAGTTCACCGTGGACGAGACCCAGTGCTTCTTCGACCTGATTCACGGCAGCGCAGACGATATGGTTCCCACCATTGAGGACGGGTACCGGAATATGCTGGCGCTGGACGCCTGTGTCAGGTCCCACGAGGAAGGCAGAAGAATTCCGCTGAAGGGGTGAGCGCATTGACGGCACGGACCAAAAAGCCCGGCGGGTTCCTGAGAAAGGTCAGGCAGAACTGGATCATGCTCCTGATGGTCCTGCCCGCCGTGCTGTATTTCCTGATTTTCAACTATCTCCCCATGCCCGGCATCATCCTGGCCTTCAAGCGGTTCAACTACGCCCAGGGCATTTTCGCAAGTCCCTGGGCGGGGCTTGAAAATTTCCGTTTCTTCTTCGGCTCCGGGGACGCCTGGTTCCTCACCCGCAACACCATCCTCTACAACGTGGCCTTTTTGATCGTGGGCACAGCCCTGCAGGTGCTGGTGGCCGTCATGCTGTCGGAGATGCGGCTGAAGCTGTTCAAAAAGGTGACCCAGACCATGATGTTCCTGCCCTACTTCATTTCCATGGTGGTAATCGGCGCGTTTATGTACAACATCTTCAACTACGAGTTCGGCGCGTTCAACACCATCCTCACCAGCCTGGGTATGGAGCGGGTGAACGTCTACTCCGATCCCGGGGTGTGGCCCTGGATCCTGATCGTCCTCAACACCTGGAAGGGCCTGGGCTACGGCATTGTGCTGTACCTGGCCGCCATCATGGGGATCGACACGGAAATCTATGAGGCCGCGGATATCGACGGGGCCAACACCTTCCAGAAAATCCGGGTCATCACCATTCCCTGCCTGCTGCCCACCATCATCACCCTGACGCTGTTGGCGGTTGGGGGCATCTGCAAGGGCAATTTCCAGCTGTTCTACAATGTGGTTGGCAACAACGGCATGCTCTTCAAGATGACCGACGTGATCGACACCTACGTCTACCGCGCCCTGATGCAGGCCTCCGATTTCGGAATGTCCACGGCGGCGGGCGCGTACCAGTCCGTCCTGAACCTGGTCATCATCATGACCGTAAACGGCCTCACGCGCCTGGTCGATAAGGAATACGCCCTGTTCTAGCGGAAGGGACCGCTGGTCCCGCGCTTCCCCGGGGCGTCCCCTTCCGGCAAAACCGCCGGCTGCATCCCGGCGCAAGAAAGGAATGATTGAAGCATGCCGTCCAACAAAAAACAGGCGGTACGGCCGATAAAAATACGCACCACCGGGGACCGGGCCGCGTTTATGGCCATCTCTTACACAGTGGTCACCCTGCTGGCGATTGTCTGCCTGGTCCCGTTTCTGATGATCGTGACAGGCTCCTTCACCGCGGAGGAAGCCATTTACCGGGACGGCTTCCGCCTGATCCCAAAGGAATGGTCGCTGGAATCCTACAGGCTGCTCCTGGAGGGGGGCGTGTCCCTGGCCAGGGCCTACCAGGTCACCGCGGTGCTGACCGTAGTGGGCACCGCCCTTTCCCTGCTGATCTCCTCCATGACCGCCTATGTGCTGTACCGCAGGGATTTCCCCTGGCGCAACAAGCTCTCCTTTTTCTTTTACTTCACCACCTTGTTCAGCGGCGGCTTGGTGCCCTGGTATATCCTGATCGCGAAATACCTGAACCTGCGCAACAATCCCCTCTCCATGCTGATTCCGGGGCTTGTGAGCGTGTTTAACATCCTGATTATGCGCAACTTCCTCAAATCCATCCCGGATTCCCTGGTAGAGTCCGCCAAGATCGACGGCGCAAACGATTTCATCATCTACCTGCGGATCATCCTTCCGCTGTCGGGCCCGTCCCTGGCAACTGTGGGGCTGTTCATCGCCCTGAATTATTGGAACGAATGGTACAACGCCATGCTCTTTATGACAAAGGCGGATTATTTCCCCCTGCAGTACTACCTGTACCGCACCCTCAATTCCATGAATTTTGCCGCCCAGGCCGCGGCGGAGGCCGGCGTGGAGGTGCCCATCATGCCCACCCAGTCCTTCAAGCTGGTGATGACGGTGGCCGCCACAGGGCCCATCATCTTCCTCTACCCCTTTGTACAGCGCTATTTCATCAAGGGGATCACCGTGGGCGCGGTAAAGGGCTGAACGCCTGTGTTCTCCTCACAGGCCCGCTTCCCGGCGCGCCCCTCCTATTCACAAAATTTGATTATCCGGCTGTTTTGTGATATACTAAATAAATATACATGTGATTGGTCGAAAGACCGCAGGTGTGTATCCGCAAAAAACAGCGATCCGGAGAATAGGAGAATTTATGTTTCAGCTTGGAGAGCACGTCATGCACCCCCAGGAGGGGGTCTGCAAAATCACCGACCGTATCACCATGGACGCCAGGGAGTATTATGTGCTTTCACCGCTGTCAGACCGCAAGCTGAAGCTCTACGTCCCCATTCTGTCCTCAAAAAAGATCGGCGTGCGGGTTTTGGCCAGCGAGGCCGAACTGCGCAGCCTGTACCAGGAGGCCGAGCAGGCGGACACCCCTTGGATTGCCGACCGGAACGCCAGGTTCCGCCTATACGACGAATCCGTACAGAACGGGGACCTGCTGGAAATCCTGAAGCTTTCCAAAATGCTCCATGCCCGCAGGAAGGAAAAGCTCCTCACCGGGCGGGACAAGAGCTTCCTGGACTGCGTGTCCCGCTGCACCCTTTCGGAATTCAACTTCGTCTGCAGCGGCATCTCCTGACCCTCCAGCTTTCTTTCGCAGAAAGCTGGGCAAAGAACCTTGTGCTCCAGCCCTCGCGCCTTCGGCTTCCGGGCTGGAGAAGGACCTTTGCCTTCCCCTTGAGGGGAGAGGTGAAACAGATTCCTGCGGGAATCTGCTGGATGAGGTGGAAAGCTCCCCGCTTACACCGCGGCGGCGAATTTTTAAGAAAAACCGGTATCGTCCTTCATGGCTATACCGTTTTTTCTTTTTTCTGCATGCTTTTGTTTCTTTATGGCCAGGCCTATTCTGCCATTCAAAAGCGTTCCGTTTGTCAGGATTGACTTTGGGCAAAAAAGCGGATATCCTATAGTAGTTCGATAGATCGGGATTTGTGCTGCATCTGTTTTTGGAGGTCTCTATGAAAATTGAAATAGTAAAAGATAAGGATTGTGTCATCGCGGTCGTTTCCGATGATAAAAAGGTTATTGTTGATACGCAGTCTGCTTTGGATTTGGCAATGACAGTCAAATATGAAACAGGCGCGGCCAATATAGTGATAGATAAGAAGCTGGTCTGTGATGAGTTCTTTGTTCTCAGTACGGGGATCGCGGGTGAGATTTTGCAGAAATATATCAATTACCACGTAAGAGCGGCCTTCTATGGGGATTATTCTCACTATACCAGCAAACCCTTAAAGGACTTCATTTATGAGTCCAACAAGGGAAAACACTTCTTCTTTTTAGAAAGCAGGGAAGAAGCGGTAAATAAGTTGATTCAAATACAATAAAACCACAGTACAAATACCGGTTATCATAAAAGGGCGTGCTGCAGAAGGATTTTGGCAGCATGCCCTTCCTATATGTTCCGCTAAGCCCTGAAAATAAAGCTTGACAAACTCTCCTTCCCGTCTTATAATAAAGAGCGTATTCAGAATGTACCAATTGACCTCACATTTTTTGTAAGTCATTGCTTCGTTTGATGATTTACAAAAAGTGTGAGTTTTTTTGTTTCACGGATACGGAATTTATTTTTAGGAGGTACCAGTTATGAATAACGGTACAGTAAAATGGTTTAACGAGAGCAAGGGCTTCGGCTTTATTTCCAACGACGACGGCAGCGGCGACGTGTTCGTACACTTTTCCGCCATTGTCTCCAACGGCTTCAAGACCCTGCTGGAAGGCCAGAAGGTGATTTTTGACACCGAGACCGACCCCAAGAATTCCTCCAAGCTGCGCGCTGTCAACGTGTGCATTGCCTGACAGGGAGTCCCTGAACGCCTGTTTTAACAGGCTGTAAATCCGCAAAATAAAATCTCCTGAACCGCAGATACTAAGAAAAACGGTTCAGGAGGTTTTTTTATGGAATATTTATGGACAAAGGGCGTGGAGCCGCCCCGTTTCCCTGCCCTGGAGGGGGACCTGCGCACCGGGGTGCTGGTGATCGGCGGCGGAATGGCGGGCGTGCTGTGCCTGCGGCAGCTGCGGGACAGAGGGGTGGACTGCGTGCTGGCGGAGGGGAACCGCATCGGCATGGGCATCACCAAGGGCACCACCGCCGTGCTTTCCGCCCAGCACGACGTCCTCTATTCCGACCTGATCCGCCGCAGAGGCGCGGACCAGGCAAAACGCTATCTGGAGGCAAATCTCCGGGCTGTGGAGGGGTTCCGGGAACTCTCCCGCACCATCCCCTGCGATTTTCAGGACATGCCCTCGGTCATGTATTCCCAGACAGAGCGGGACGTTCTGGAACAGGAGGCACGGGCCGTGCGTTCCCTGGGCTTTCCGGCGGAATTCCTCACTTCCGGCGCCCCCCTTCCCTTCCGGGTGGCGGGAGCGGTGAAATACCCGGGCATGGCCCAGTTCCACCCGCTGAAATTCCTCTGGGGGGCGGCAAAAGGGCTGAACATCCGCGAGCACACCTTTGTGCGGCGGCTGGAGGGGACCACCGCTTATACGGACCGGGGAAAGATCACGGCGAAAAAGGTGATCGTCGCCACCCACTTCCCCTTTGTCAACCGGAGGGGCCTGTATTTCATGAAGCTGTACCAGAAGCGCTCCTTTGTGCTGGCTCTGGAAAACGCCCCCAAACTGCCCTGCACCGCAGTGGGCTACGGCAAAGACGGCATGTATTTCCGGCCGTACGGGGACCTGCTGCTGGCAGGGGGCGGGGACCGGCGCACCGGGAAAAACGGCGGCTTTGAGGCGGTGCGGGAATTTGTCCGGCGCTGCTTTCCCGAGGCCAGGGAAAAGTACGCCTGGGCCAACCAGGACTGCATCAGCCTGGACCAGATCCCCTACATCGGCCCGTACAGCCCCGCCATGCCGGACGTATTTACGGCCACCGGCTTCAACGAGTGGGGCATGACCACCTCTTTTGTGGCTGCCTCCCTGCTTGCAGACCTGGCCCTGGGCAGGCCCAACGCGGACGCCTCCCTGTACGCCCCCGACCGTAGCATGCTGCATCCCCAGCTGTTCTGCAACGCCGGGTCCACCCTGAAGGATTTCCTGATCCCCACGGTCAAGCGCTGCCCCCACCTGGGCTGCGCCCTGAAATGGAACCGGGCCGAGCACAGCTGGGACTGCCCCTGCCACGGCTCTCGGTTTGACGAAAGCGGCGAGTTGATCGACAATCCCGCTATGGAGGGCCTCCATGTGGAATCCTGAATTCGAAGGCTGGTACTTCAAGCATCAAAAGGGCCGGGACACGGTGGCCTTCATTCCCGGGCAGGCAAAAAGCGGCGCTTTCGTCCAGGTGATCTGGCCGGAAGGGGCCCGCTGTTTTCCCCTGCCCGCGCTGCACGTCGACCGGAAGGGGGAGAGGATTTATGCCCCCGGCTGCCGCTTCGGCCGGGACGGAATCTCCGTGGACCTGCCGGGAATCCGCGGGGAAATTTCCTACGGCCCCCTCACTCCGCTGCGTTCCGACATCATGGGCCCCTTCCGTTTCTTTCCCATGGAGTGCCGTCACGGCGTGCTAAGCATGGGGCACCGGCTGCGCGGCTCCCTGGAGCTGCCGGGCCGCGCCGTGGATTTTGACGGGGGCCTGGGCTACCTGGAAAAAGACAGCGGCAGGTCCTTTCCCAAAAGCTACCTCTGGCTGCAGTGCAGCGACTTTTCCCAGCCCTGCAGCATCTTCCTCTCCCTGGCCCGCATCCCCTTCTGCGGCCTCGTCTTTCCAGGCTGCATCTGCGCCGTCCATTTCGGCGGCAGGGAGTACCGCTTCGCCACCTACGAAGGGGTAAAGCTTCTGGAAACCGGCCCCGACCGCATTGTCCTGGGCCAGGGAACCCGGCTTCTGGAAATTTTCCTCCTGCGCAGGGAACAGGGCCATGCCCTGAAATCCCCCGCCAAAGGCCTGATGACAGGCATGATCCGGGAATGCAACCGGGCCAAGGTGCGGTTCCGCTTCCTGGACGGCAGCCGCCTGCTCTTCGACCTGACCAGCGAAAACGCCAGCCTGGAAGCAGTCCCGTTTTTCTGAGCAGCCCAAGGCTTCCCCTTGAGGGGAAGTCTGTCAAAAAGATCTCTTCACCGCAGGTGACTGATGAGGTGGTTCTGCCCCGTATTCTGCCGCTGCGGGGAGAGTAAGACTTTCCACCTCATCCACCGCAAGCGGTCCCCCTTCCCCTCAAGGGGAAGGCTAAGGGCTTTCCACCTCATCCAGCAGATTCCTGCAGGGAATCTGTTTTACCTCTCCCCTCAAGGGGAAACTGCCGCCGCGGAGAGAACAAGCAGAAGATGGCCGAACAAAGCGAGGCTGTCTTTTTTTACTCGCTGAAAAAGAGCGCGCCGAAATAGGTGACCGTGTCTTTCCCGTTGATGTAGTTCATTCCGCAGGAGGCAGCCAGCTCCGACACCGCCACGCCGTAGGTTTCCAGCGAGGGCATGGCGAGCTCCGGGTGGCGGCAGGGCTCCTGGGTCCTCTTGGCGCACACCGGGCACACATGGCAGCCACCCGCGCCCAGGTGCAGCTTCCGGGAAAAGGGCTGGGTTTCAAACAGCTCCGTCAGCCTGCGGGACAGTTCGCCGTGCACCCGCGCTGCCTCCATCATGCCCTCAAAGTCATAGCTGTCTTCCAGCTTTCCCACGGTCTGGTACACCAGCGCCCGGCGGTACGATCCCGCCTCGGCAATCAGCTCGTCGATATCCCCGGCGTCCGGCGGGCACATCCAGCACTGCCCGTAATTCCCGCAGGCGTTCTGCTCGCACAGTCCCCGGAAAGCCCGGTCAAACCTGATTTTCTCCACGTCGATCAGTTCCGCCCGGTAAGCCCCCAGCCCGCGTACCTGCTCCAGCAGCTCCTCATAATTCTGTATCACGGCACTCTCCCTTTCTTCCGGCGCGCCTCAGCCCTCCCGGCGCTTTTTCCTCCCTCTCTTTATATCCCTTTTCCCCTCTGTTTTCTTGTAGGATCGCGGTGATTTTTTGTATTTTCTTATCCTGTTGCCCCGGCGCTTGTGTCCGGGGCAAAATTGTGCTATGATACCACTCACGAACCGCCCCGGGGTGCGTCCTGTGCCTTTGCCCCGCCCGGCGGGCATCCTGTGGAAAGGGGAGGGAAACCCGGCATGGAAAAAGGGCTTGTACATCTCTATTGGGGCGAGGGAAAGGGAAAGACCACCGCGGCTATGGGCCTGGCGCTGCGCGCCCTGGGGCACGGCCTCCGGGTCACCGTCGTCCAGTTCCTGAAAGACGGCCGCAGCGGGGAACTAACCCCCCTGCGGGAGCTGGGGGCCGCGGTTTACTCCGGCATGGAAAGCGCGGGCTTTGTCTTCCAGATGTCCGGGGAAGAGAAGGCATCCCTCCGGGAACAGCAGGGCCTCCTGCTGAAAAAGGCCATGGAGGAGCCCTGCGGCCTGCTGATTCTGGACGAAGCCTGCGCCGCCCTGCAGCTGGGGATGGTGGAGGACAGCCTTCTGCGGCAGGCTGTCCTCCTTCGGCCGGAAGGCATGGAAGTGGTTATAACCGGAAGGGAGCCCGCCCCCTGGATGTTGGAAGCGGCGGACTATTCCACGGAAATGCGCTGCCGCAGGCATCCCTACAGCCGGGGGACCGCCGCCAGAAAGGGCGTGGAATTTTAAACGCACCGCCTCCGGGCAATGGGTTCCGCAGGGGTAGACGCGGCTTCCGGTTTCCCGTATAATAGGCCTCGGTACAAGCTTTCACATCCCAGATTCAAAAAAGAAGGACAACTATCATGAAAAAAAGATACAGCCTTATTCTGGCCGCCGTTCTGGCCGCCGTTATCGCCGGATGTTCCTCCTCTGAGGAACATCTCAGTTCCGTCTCTCAGGAGCGCCTCAGTTCCGCAGGCTCGGAGCTGAGCAGCCCTATCCCGTCCTCCGCCTCCGGCAGTGCGGAAAGAGGGACCGCCGGCACAGCCGTCACCTTTACCGACGGCCTGGGCCGCAGCCTCACCGTGGACAGCCCCCGGCGGGTGGCCGCGCTGATCGGCAGCTTCGCGGACATGTGGTGTCTGGCGGGCGGGAAGGACACCCTGGTCGCGGCCGCCGCCGACACCTGGACCCAGTTCTCCCTGGCTTTGCCGGATACGGTGCAAAACCTGGGGGCGGTGAAGGAGCCCAGTGCAGAAACCCTGCTGGCGGTTCAGCCGGATTTTGTGCTTGCAAGCACAAAAACCCAGGCGGATATCGACCTTCTGCCCACCCTGGAGCAGGCGGGGATCCCCGTGGCATATTTCGACGTCAGCAGCTTTTCCGACTATCTGGAAATGCTGGAAATCTGCACCCGCATCACCGGCTGTCCGGAGCGCTATGAGCAGTACGGCACCGCGGTGCAGGCTCAGGTGGAGGAGGCCAAGGCCCGGGCGGAGGGGAAGGAGGCCCCCACGGTCCTGTACCTGCGGGCCACGGGCGGCAGCTGCAAAGTGAAGAACAGCAAGGGCAGCGTGCTGGGGGAGATGCTAGAGGACCTGCGGTGTACAAACATTGCGGACAGCGACGCTTCCCTGCTGGAGGAGCTCTCCATGGAGTCCATCCTGGCCGCCGACCCCGATTATATCTTCCTGGTGCTGCAGGGCGGCAACCAGGAGAAGGCACGGCAGACTTTGGAAAAAGCCGTGCTCTCAAACCCCGCCTGGCAGCAGCTCACCGCGGTGAAGGAGGGGCGCTGCCATTACATGGACCAGGCGCTCTACAATTTGAAGCCCAACGCCCGCTGGGGCGAGGCTTATGAAGGGCTGGCGGAGATACTGTATGGCGAATAAATCCGGCAGGACGCTCCGCCGCCTGCTCTTTCTGGGGGCCGCCGCCCTCCTGGCCGCTTTGCTGAGCATGTGTCTCGGCGCGGCCCCGGTCTCCCCAAAGGAGATGTTCCAGGCGATCTTTCAGGGCCGGCAGGATTCCGCCGCGGCCGGGATTCTGCTGTACGTGCGCCTGCCCCGCACCCTGGGCTGCCTGCTCAGCGGGGCGGCGCTGGCCGTCTCGGGGGCGATCATCCAAACCGTGCTGGCAAATCCGCTGGCGGCCCCCAACATCATCGGAGTCAATTCCGGCGCGGGGCTGGCAGTGGCCCTGTGCTGCGCCCTGCTGCCAGCTTCCGCGGCGGCATCGTCCTTTGCCGCCTTTCTGGGGGCCTTCGGCGGGGTGCTGCTGGTGCTGCTGATCTCTGAAAAGGCGGGGGCTTCCCGGATCACCCTGGTGCTGGCGGGCGTGGCCATTTCGGGGATTTTCAGCGCCGGGATCGACGCCGTGGTCACCCTTGTCCCCGACGCCCTCACCGGTTATTCCGACTTCCGCATCGGGGGGCTCGCGAACCTCTCCCTGGCTAAAATCGCGCCCTCCGCCTGGGTGATCCTGTTCTGCCTCCTCGCTGTGCTGCTGCTGAGCAATGAAATGGACGTGCTGGCCCTGGGTTCCGATACGGCCCGGAGCCTGGGCCTGCCGGTGCGGCGGGTCCGGCTGATCCTTCTGGCGCTGGCCGCCGCGCTGGCGGGGGCGGCGGTGAGCTTTGCGGGCCTGCTGGGCTTTGTGGGGCTGATCGTCCCCCACATGGTGCGGCGGCTGGTGGGCGGCGAGGGCAGAAGCCTGCTGCCGGGCTGCGCTCTGGGCGGCGCGGCCCTTCTCACCCTGTGCGACATCGCCGCCCGCACCCTGTTCGCCCCCTACGAGCTGCCGGTGGGCATCGTCCTCTCCCTGGTGGGCGGCCCCTTCTTCCTCTGGCTGCTGTTCCGCAAAAAGGGGGTGATCCACCCGTGATTGAGCTGCGCCATCTCAGCGCGGGCTACCGCGGGACGCCCGTCCTGGAGGACGTCACCCTTACTTTCCCCACCGGCTGCGTCACCGTCCTGCTGGGCCCCAACGGCTGCGGGAAGACCACGCTGCTGAAGACCGCCCTGGGGCTGCTGCCCCCCCTCTCCGGCGAAGTTCTTTACGGGGGAGTCCCCCTGTCCTCCCTCTCCCCGGCCCAGGCGGCCCGGCAGGCCGCCTATATGGCCCAAAGCCGCAACATCCCCACCATCACGGCCCGGCGCATGGTCCTCCACGGCCGCTTTCCTTACCTTTCCTTTCCCCGGCGTTACCGGAAAGAGGATTTTGAGGCCGCGGACCGGGCCCTGTCGGCTGCCGACGCTCTGGCGCTTGCGGAGCGCCCCATGCAGGAGCTCAGCGGCGGCCAGCGGCAGAAGGTCTATCTGGCTATGGCCCTGGCCCAGGAGACCGAAAGCGTCTTCATGGACGAGCCCACCACCTGGCTGGACGTGCGCCACCAGCTGGAGGTGATGCGCACCGCCCGCGCCCTGGCCGAAAACGGCAGGGCCGTGGTGCTGGTGAGCCACAACCTCTGCCAGTCCCTGCGGGTTGCCGGACGGGTGGCCCTGCTGGCGGAGGGGCGGCTGCAGCAGCTTTCCGCCCCGGAGGCGCTCTATGAAAGCGGCGCGCTGGACCGGGCCTTCGGGGTCCGGGTCCGGCGGGTGGAGACGGAGGGCGGCTGGCAGTATTACTGCGAGGAGCCGCCGGAAGGCGGCGTACACAACGGCTGACGGAAGCGGGAAAGGGAAAAGCGTTCTCCCGCCCGGAAAGGAACTGGCTATGGCATATTTCCCTCTGTTTATTGAATTGGAGGCCGCCCCCTGCCTGGTGGTGGGCGGCGGCCCCGTGGCCCTGCGCAAGGTGCAGAAGCTGCTGCCCTACGGCCCGAAGCTCAAGGCAGTGGCCCCGGACTTCCTGCCCGCGTTCCGCCGCCTGGAAAAGGAGGCGGGGCTGGAACTGCACTGCCGGGAATTCCGGCCGGACGACCTGGCAGGCAGCACGCTGGTCATCGCCGCCGCAGGCGACAGGGCGGTGAACCGCAGAATCGCCGCCCTGTGCAGGGCGGCCGGCATCCCGGTAAACGCGGTGGACGACAAGGAGGCCTGCACCTTCCTGTTCCCCGCCCTGGTGCGCAGGGGGCCGCTCTCCATCGGCATCTCTACCGGCGGGGCCAGCCCCAGCGCCGCCGTCTTTGTCAAGGAGCGGGTGGAGGCCTGCCTGCCCGTCCCCCGGGATACGGACGGGGCGGACGGCTTCGGGGAAATCCTTGCCTATCTCGCCTCCCTGCGTCCCCGGGTCAAGGGGGAAATCGGGGAAGAAAGCCTGCGGGCGGCCCTGTTTTCCGCGCTGTTTGACGCCTGCCTGGAGCGGGGCCGCCCCCTGACGGAGGAGGAGTACGCCGCCCTCATGGGGCAGGTTTGTTCCAGGGGCTGCGCCCCATTGATCGGAAAGGAGAGGGAAGGATGAAAGAAACCGGCTGTGTCTATCTGGTTGGCGCGGGCTGCGGCAGCGCGGATCTCATCACCGTCAGGGGCCTGCGCCTGCTGCAAAGCTGCGGCGCCGTGGTCTACGACGCGCTCATCGACCCCGCCCTGCTGGAGGAGGCCCCCCTGGCGGAGCGGTACCCCGCGGGCAAGCGCAGCGGCAGTCATTCCATGCCCCAGGAGGAGATCAGCGCCCTGCTGGTGCGGCTGGCCCGGGAGGGGAAAACCGTGGTGCGGCTCAAGGGCGGGGACCCCTTTGTCTTCGGCCGGGGCGGCGAGGAAATTCTGGCCCTGCAGGAGGCGGGGATCCCCTTTGAGGAGGTGCCCGGCATCTCCTCCGCCGTGGCCATTCCCGCCGAGGCGGGAATCCCCGTGACCCACCGGGAGCTGAGCAGGAGCTTCCACGTCATCACCGGCCGCACAGCGGCAGGGGGGGAGCTCCTGCCCGAATCCCTGCAGGCCCTGGCCGCCCTCCAGGGCACGCTGGTGTTTTTGATGGGCCTGGGCGGTTTGGAGCGGATCGCCGCCGGGCTGATCGCCGCGGGAAAGTCCCCGCAGACCCCTGCCGCCGTGGTTTCCGGAGGCAATTCTCCCAGCCCCGCCAACCTGCGCGGCACGCTGGAAACCATTGCGGAACAGGCCCGCGCCGCCGCCGTACAGGCTCCCGCGGTCATTGTGGTGGGGGAAACCGCTGCCCTTCATCTGGAATCCGGCATTTCCCGGCCTCTCCGGGGCGTGAGCGTGGGCCTGACGGGAACCCCGGCCTTTGCCGCCAAATTGGCAGACAGTCTGCGGCCCCTGGGGGCCCGGACCTTCCCCCTGCTCACGGCCCGCATCCAACCGCTGCCCCTGGAATTTGACCTGTCCCGTCTGGGGGACGGCGCCGGAAGGTGGATCGTCCTGACCAGCGCCAACGGGGTTTCCTGTTTCTTTGACCTGCTGAACCGGGAAAAAATCGACCTGCGCTCCCTGAAGGGCTGCAAATTTGCCGTCATCGGGCAGGCCACCGGGGAGGCCCTGGCCCGGTACGGCGTCTTTGCGGACCTTTGCCCAGGCTGCGCCACAGGGGAGGATTTGGCCGCGGCCCTCTGTGCCGCCGTCCGTCCTCCGGAAACGGCGCTGCTGTTCCGGGCGGCTGGGAGCAGTCCCGCCCTGGGGAAAGCGTTGGAGGGGAGCCGCATCCCCGTGGAGGAGCATTCCCTTTATGAAACCGTCTACGTTCCCTGCGAAACCCAGGAACAGCCGGACTACCTGACCTTTGCCAGCGCGGGGAGCGTGCGGGCCTATTTCCGCGCCTTCGGCGCGCCGCCGGAAAGCTGTACCTGCGTCTGCATCGGCCCGGTGACCGCCGCCGCCCTGCAGGAGCGCACTCCGGCCCCCTTCCTCACAGCCCCGGACATCTCCGCCGCATCCATAGCCTCCGCCATCCTGCACCACAAAACTTCCGCTTTCTTTCGCAGAAAGCGAGGCCATGAACTCTGAGTTTTATCCCCCAAGCTGTCTTTTTTCCTCCGGCCGGGGGGAAAAAAGGCGGTCTCACTCTGTTTGGCCAAAGGATAAACCGAGAAAGGATTGGATAGCGCTATGAAGTATACAAATGAATTAATGCTTTTGATTGCGAAATTTCTCTATGGGGAGTATTCCGCCGCTGCGTTTTCCTTTGATTTTCCTGAACGCCTATCTGCGGTGTACTCTGATTTTACAGTGGAGAATTCGGAGCTTTGCGAGCTGCTGGAAGAAGAGATGCCGGAGCTGTGTTCCTGGTTCGATCCCCACAACACGGGGGACCCGGACACGCTGGAAGAGCTTGAATTCCGGCAGAAGGTCATGAAGGTCTATCAAGAGGCGCTGCCGCTGTCTGTGGAAAAAACAAGGAAAGCATCCTAATTGGAAACGAACCACCCACCCTTGGCGGCGGGTGGTTTTCTTATTGCCTGCAAACCGAATACAGCTGTTATTCTGAAAGAAATTGAAGATGGAAAAACACCCTTGAATTTGACTATGGATAGCCGGATTCAAGGGTGTTTTCGCTTTATGCTAATTCCTTCAGGGCTTTCACAACAACTTTTATGGTTTCCAAAGCAACAACTCGTTTGTATCCATCCAGATCGGCAACCTCGCTTTGGAGGAAAGACGCCTTAATGGGAGTTGCCGATATTAGACTATCACATAATGCGGCATCGGCAGACATTTCAAGTTCATTTAGGATGTGAACGACTAAATCGAAACTTGGAATTTTAGTCCCGCTTTCTACTAAATTCAAATAAGAGGGAGTAATTTCCAGCTGTTTAGCAAAATCAGCTTGCTTAATACCCTTTTCAATACGGTAATCACGGATTCGTTTTCCGAATTGAAGTAAGGAAAGAGAAAGCCCATCAGACTGCTTCTGCATATCGGGGCTATTACCTATCAAATAGTCAACGGTTACTCCAAAAAAATTGGAAATAGCGATAAGCATATCTATGCCGGGTTCCTGATCCGTTTCATATGCCGATACTCTCCGGGAAGAAATACCGAGGGCCGCGCCCAGCTCTTTCTGTGTAAGATTAAATTGTTCTCGCAGTTCACGTAATCTTTTTACCAATTTGGTATCCTCCCTAAGATTCGATAAGATCAGTATACCATTACGCAAGTGCAAATCAAGGATGGATTTTGATTTCAAAAAACAGTTAGAAGTTCCTTAAAACCAATTCTGCGCATTTATTATCGCTAGTAATGTGGAATTGGAGCAAGGCGCTTTCTATTTTGCACCTTGCTCCAATTCCAAAAAAGTATCAAAAAGGCTTTCTATTGCATCTAGGAGCAGTCGTTGGTGCGTTGGATTCAATTCAACCATTTTTAAAAAGGGAAATTCCCTTTTTGATTTGCAAGAAATGTTACCTTGTTTCGTTCTCGTCAGGTAAATTGACATCGGCTGATTTTAAAACTTCCACGGTTTTCAATAGTAAGTCTAAAGCAAGTCTTTGTTTAAAAAGCGGGAGTGAAGAGACGGCACACTGCACAAAGGTCGCTTGCCGAGGGATCGCGCCATTAAGTACGTCCCGGAGGATATCATCTGCAGGTGCGTCTAAAATATTGAGCATACGAATAAATGTTTCCATTTTAGGAAGCTTTTTTCCGTGCTCTATAAGGGAAATATACGCGGGCGTAACGCCTAGTGCTTTTGCAAACTGAGCTTTGGTCATTTTTTTCAAATTCCGATATTTTTCGATCTGAGAACCTATGCTATCAGTGTTTATAGGTACAACTGCTTTCGGCGTTTGTGTGATATCTTCGTTTAATAAGCGATTGATAGCAATACCGAAAAATTCAGACAAGGCGAACAGGGTTTCGATGTCCGGTTTAACCGTACCATGTTCATAGGTGTAAATTCGACGAATGGTCAACCCAGTAAATTCCGCCAACTGTTTTTGTGTAAGATTGCAGGCATTGCGCAAAGCTTTCAAATTATTAGCTAATAACATATTTCCCAAAATGACGCACTCCACGAAAATAATTTATTGAAATGACAATGGGGTGTCAATGCGCTGTCTGTCACAAATCACCCAAATAGCAGTGGCTATTGACCTGCTTTCTCAATTTCAGCCAATGTCCTGAAAACAGATTCAATCGTGTCGAGCATAATCCTTTGGTTTGTGGGACGAAGTGAAGGAATAAGCGTCTCCAAATATCGTGCCCTTGTCGTATGTGCGGCGACCAGATTATCGGCAAGTGCGAAATCTGCTGACATCCCCAATGCGTTCATAAGTTCAATAGCTGTATCGAATTTCGGTATCCTAAATCCCTTTTCTATAGCGCTAAGATATTGCACACTTATATGGGCACGGTCTGCTATAGTTTTTGGGGGAATAGCTTTTTCCTCCCTGAACCGACGAATCCGATCCCCAAATTTTGCCAAAGATAAGCTATAGCCATCTGCGTCGGTAACGGAGGGGCTTTGCCGATCCATTAAATCATCAAGGCTGATTTCATAAAAGTCTGCAAGATCAGCAAGTGTATACAAATCCGGCTCGGCTTCACCGGACTCATAACTGGAAATCCGTCTTATAGTGAGATTTAAAGCAGTAGCAACATCGTCTTGCGTTAAGTGACGCGACAGGCGATAAGACTTTAGTTTATCACCGAGCATTGACTTCACGACCCTTTCCTGAAGATGATGTAACCACAAAAATAATATATTGAAATGACCATTTCAATATATATCCAACGCTATAATGTTTTTAAAATCGCTTCAATAAGATTAAGTGCTTGGGCCCTTTTTTCTACTGGCAAAGAAAAAACGCGATCCTGCAGCAAGGCCGATTTGATTGGGGCACTTGCCGTCAAAACATCCATAAAAGCATAATCAGCAGAAGCACCCAAGGCATTTAGAATGCGAATTGCGGTCTCCAATTTGGGGCTACGTCCATTTTCGATTGCCCCTAAATAAGTACATGTAATCCCAGCCGCCTCTGCGATATCTTTCTTTTCGAGGTTGTGATTGATACGGAACTGCTGTATTCTTTCTCCGAATCGAGAGATATTAAGTGGTTCCGCTAATTCATCATACGGCTGTGTGTCGGGATTTGACCGTCCTAACAGGAAATCCACTGATACATTAAAAACATCGGCAAAGGCAATGAGCAAATCTATGTCAGGATTCACACCTTCCCGTTCGTAGGAAAAAATCATACGAACCGTCACACCGCGCCCAATAATTTTGCACAGTTGCATTCTGCTCCAACCTTTACCGTTTCGCAACGCTTCTAAGTTTGTCACTTTAGGATACCTCAAATGTCAATCTGATGCTTTCTTGATACCTTGATCTTCTTCCAGCTTTTCTATCATGCTCTCAATCATGTCAAGCATAAACTTCTGTTTTTCAGGGCGTAAAGCAGCCATTCTGATTTCCAAATAATGGCTTCGTACAGTGTAGCCTGATACTAAAGAATCCATAAAAGCTGCATCAGCTGAAGCACCAAGGGCATTCAAAATCTTAATTGCTGTTTCTAGCTTAGGAATTTTTTTGCCAGCTTCAATCAGCAAAAGGTATGTTTGAGATATACCGATTTCCAAAGATAATTCCTTAGCTGAAATGTTTTTTTCTGTTCGACACTGACGGACCCTTTTCCCAAAAGCCCATAGACACAAATCAGAATCTTCCGGCTTGGGGAACACTGTTGTCTCCCTGCCTATCAGATAGTCTACTGTCACCCCAAAAAAGTGTGCAAGTTTATCCAAAGTTTCTATATCCGGTTCAGCTTTTCCTGTCTCATAAACAGAGATGCGTTTCGGATCAAATTCTTCGTTATCATAGGCTCCAAGGGCTTCAGCTAGAGCTCTTTGGCTAAGGTTATGCTGTTCCCGTAAGTGACGAAGCCTGTTTAAGTTCGCCAAGGCCACCGCCCCTTTGCATTTTAAGGTATAAATCGTACAACTAAGTATATATCACAAGACAAAAAACAGGAATCTTTTAAAATGTCGAAACATTTGCATTGACGAGACAAAAAATAGGATATATTATATTACTTGGAGACGCGCTTTTGTTCTTCATTCATAGTCTCATCGAATTCATCCAGAATCCCAAGAAGATATTGTACTAGCTTTGGGTTATTGACCCTGTTTATGCGATATGCAAGTTCCTTATCAGCGTCAGTCAGACTGTCTCTTACTTCTGTGAACTCCAGGAGGTAGTCGCTAGATACGTTGTAATATGTCATAAGGGCTTTTAATGCTTTTTTAATGCTCTTCCCTCTGTTTCCGGCTTCCCATTGCTGAAAAGTGGATTGGGTAAGGCCAATGCTATCAGCGGCTTCATCTTGTGTTTGCCCAGATTCTATCCGTAGTTTATGGATGTGTGTCTCTTCCATTTTTTCGACCTCCTCACGGACTTCACTATTTGTTTGAATTGTACCTTTATTTTTTTGCCCATGCAAATTGAAAATATAAAGATAAACATATAAATTTATATTTTCAAGTAAAATCGGAGGAAAAATTGAGAATGATAGAGATTGAAGATATAGAAAAGTTAGAATTATCCTATTGGTTAAAAAGATACTTGAAGTCAAATAGGATGACCGAGGACAGTTTTGCAGCTTATAGCGGTCTGGATGTTGACACTGTACGTAAAGCTGTTTCACAAAAAACTATACCTCAGTCAGCAATGAAATCTATAGGTGCAAGCATCCATAGATCCTATGAAATGTTTCGGGTTGCACCCATAGAAGATCCGGCCGTCAAAACGATGATGGCAATGCTCGCATTGGAATGTCGAGAAAACTCTATGTGTAATAAAGCTGACTCAGACACTGTCAGTCATGCCTATAGGATTATTAAAGAGAATTATGCCGTCGAAGATATTGAGCGTGCCTCCCAGTGGTTAAGATATTTATTACAGCATCCAGATAGTAAAGAGGCTACGTTTGTAATTGTCCAAATGGAAGATATCATAAAAGATTGTCTCAATCAAAAAACAGCATCCCAGAGCATACTAGACGATACTTCAACCCTGGATCGAGTGCCTAAAACATTGCGTAAGCTCAGGAGAACGGTAGGAATGATACAAAAGCCCACTTGTGGAATTAGCAACCTTAGCCAAAGGATACGCGTCGCTTTTCAAAGTGAATTGGATGCTATTCCCGCACCCGGTTATGCTGAAAAGGAAAGCCCCGAAGCCATAGCCAAGGCAAAAACGCACATAGCCGGAAAAAACAAGGGAAAGTGAGAGTGTCGTTTTACTCTGTGCTTATGTCTGTCGTCTGGTGCGATTTACTGATCCTGCTAATCTACTTTCTGCGCCGCCGTTTGTGGTTCGTCCGGGCTTTTGGCTCTCATAGCCTCATTGTCCTGTATGTTGGGTGTGCGCTCCGCCTTTTGCTTGGTTTCGAGCTGGAGGCGGCGGTGGAGATTCCGGTGCGGTACTTCAATCCGGTAGCAACGTTGCTGATGAAAACTGTTCCGCTTGGCCCGCGTAGTATTCCCATCAAAACGGTGCTTTTGTCGGTGTGGCTCTTGGTCGGCTTGGCGGCTATGGCCCAGGTGTTTCGGAAGCACCGGCGTTTTTGGAAAGCCGCCCGCTCCTTGCCGGAGGCTGGTGAGGAAGTGAAACGGTGTTTGTCTCAAATAGTGGATAGCCGGGATTCCGAAAAACTGCGCGCTGTGGTTTCTTCGCAAATCGGTTCGCCTTTCCTGACCGGGTGCTTCCAAGGGACGGTTTGTTTACCGGATCGGAATTGGAAGAAGCGGGAACTGCTCTGCGTCCTGCAGCATGAGGCTGCGCACTTCAAACATCATGACGAATTTACCTATTTGCTGGCAGATCTCTTTTGCGCGTTTTTTTGGTGGAATCCCTGCGCGTACCTCTTGAGACGCTGCGTCAAGGAAATTCTGGAATATAGGGCGGATGAAGAGGTGGTCAGAGGAAGGAAACCCAGTGATGTGCGGTACTACTGCATGACGCTCATCGAGTTCGCAGGAACCGAGACTTCCATCGCGCCCAGTTTTGCAGCTTCCAAACTGGAATGCCGGGTGGCAAGGATTATGGACAAACCGTTTGCCAAGGCGGGAAAAGTCTTGAGCGGAGCGACTCTGTTACTGACAGCTGCCGTTTTGTTTCTCGTTTCTTACTGCATCATATTTCAGTCCTACTTTGTGGCGGACGTGGAGCCCTGTTTCATTCTGGAAGATAGGATATCGGCAAAACCGCAAAGTGAATGTGAGTTGGTAAAACTGCGGGAGATCTTACCCGCTGAATATTCAGGAGGAAAGTTATGAAAAAATTTGCAGCCCTATTTCTGGCCGCCACGCTTCTGACGTCAGGTCCTGCCCTCGGTGCGGGAGTACAAGCCCACGCCGCAGAAACGCCCCCTATTGTGGCGAATGCCGGCTTCCGTGATTTGACGCCGAAGCAGATTGCGGAACTTCCATACATCACCATTGAGCGGGCCGATTTTGGACCGTCTACCAGGGCAGATGTGATCGAATGGTACATCGTGAGAGATAAGAACACAGGGAAACGGTATGCCCGCCGCTGGAATGCTACCTGGGGCTACTGGGTAGACCCGGACTGGATTCCGATTGACTAATTCAACTGCCCTTGTTGGCGCTCCAATTTTGGAGCGCCAAAGTTTCGGGCTGCAGGGTGAAAAATGATTACCTTAATAAAGCGGAACCCGCTGACGGATAAGCGCGGGAAACGGAAAAGAAAGGAAAGATAGGATTGTGAGAGAAAAGGGCCGGTTGGACTGGGAAGCCACGGTGGGGAAGATCAAGAAGCAGGGGAAACCGCTGTTTTTTCAGGAATCCATACCAATAGCAGCGGAGTTGAATCTGGTTATGTCCCCGAAGGCCAGGGACAAGCTGCTCAGGTTATTTCCCGCGGCGGAAAGCTGCCTATACCCCTTTGTAAGCGGCAACACGCTGTTCTACAGGGAGAGGAAGGATTGCCTCTGGCTGCCGGGCTGTCCCGATATCTTTCTGAGAAACCGTATTTTGCTGGCGGCGGAAGCGGAGCTGAACGGGCCGGACCGGGAGAACTGGGGAAGGGCGTACTGCGGCCTTGTTCCCGCGAACAAGGAGGAACCGCTTGTAGCGGCTGGGCAGAGATACCGAAAAGGCTCGGGGGCGCCGGTGCGGATTTTCCGGGAGCCTGTGGCGGTGGGGGAGCTGGTGATTGCCAGCAGAGGAAATACCCTGCTGCAGTACGGCTTGCTGTCGTCCCGAATGTTCCGCGTGTGGAGCAATGCGTTGAGCAGGAACGCACAGACCCGCAACTTGTACCAATATGTCTACAATGCTTTTCCGGTTCCGAAAGCGGAGAGGAATTTTTTGGAGAAAATAGAAAGCGCCGCCTTTGAGCTGGCGGAAGGCGGAAATAGGGCGGAGAAGCGCAAAAACTTGGACAATTGGGTAGAAGAGCTGTATGGAGGGCCTTTTGCTTCCGATGAAGAACGCCTGAACAGGCTGGCGGCACTTTTCCTATCGAGAAAGCGTCCGGCAAGAACTGAGAACAAAGAAAGAATGGAACCTGCCGGACCGGCTGCTCCCGGCGTGAGCCTGACATGTGCGGGCTGAAGAACGCCCCGGCGGCTTCGGGCACTGCCAAAATTTGTAGAGAAGGAGAGCGGACGGATGAATGCTGCAAGGATAGAAGTACGGAACCATGTTCAGAAAATCAAGGAGCAGGGGTGCGGGAAAGCTCTGATTCCGGATTGGATTGCCTATGGTACTTCCGCAGAGCCGGGAACGCAGCTTTTTCTGCTGACGGAGGCGCAGGCAAAGAGAATCAGGGAGGAATCTCCAGACACGGCGAAGCTGATCCGTCCCTATTACAGCGATGAATACTTCAGAACGGGAATTGCAAAGTCCTGTATCCTGCTGGAAGGAAAACCGGAAAAGGCCGCCTTACGCTATCTCTGGGAGAACCTGTGGAAGGATGGGGAAAGGAAAAGAAGCAGCTTTTACGTTCCTTCCGCACTGCGCCGGGCGCGGCGGGGGCGTCTCATTCTGCCGGGATGCCTGGATCCGGAATTTGAAATCATGCCTATGGCGTGGGTCCAAGCCGATTCGGTAATAGGGAAGGGGCTGCTCACCATTGCCGACCCCTCCGCGTTGGCTTGCTGTGTGGCGGCGTCCCACGCATTCCATGTATGGCATCGGGCGTTTTCCAGAAGGGATGAGGAGGGAAGACTGCACTATACCATGCTGTACCGCTGTTTCGAGAACTGTCCCAATCCCGGTCTTGCGCCCGCGCTTGCAGAGGAATTGACGGGAAAATTAAAGCGCTTCCATATGGAGACAATCCGGGCAATTCGTGAAGCCCGCCTTGCCGGAAAGCCTTTCACCAGATATGAAGACTTTGCTTCCAGAGAGACGGCGGCGTGTCTGCAGCAGGTCAACGAGGCTGTAAATGCGGGCTATGGGGCTGATTGCCAGCCCGCCGGCGGCGATTCCGGGGCTTTCCGGGAGCAGCTTTTGTGGAAGCTTTTGGAGGTACACGAGTGCCAGCGGCAACAGGCGGAGCGCTCCAAACCCATCTGACCGCGCAGTATTGCCGGGCAGCAGGCGGCTGGAGGAAAGTAAAGTTTTCGCCCACCTTTGAGAATGGTGCGGCGGAGGGAATCACGCATTGACAGCGGCAGAAATTTCTGATAGAGTGATAACAGTATTGAAAGGCAGGTGAGCGGGCAGTATGAAAATCGAATTTTATCTGAAAAACCGAAGTAATACCGCTCGCTTGATCAGCATCGTATAAGAGGCACTCGTGTTTATGATCAGTAAGCGATAAATTTTGCACTTCTGTTTTTCAGGAGTGCTTATTTTATTTTTGAAAGGATAGACACGATGTTAAAACTCAAATACTTATTTGAAAACTATGGCTTGGCAAAGGAAGCGCTTGAAAATTGGGAGCATGATGAGGACACGCTTGACAGGATGCTGTCTCAGTTTCGGATTTCTTCCAATGCAATTTATCCGTTTTGCCAAAATGGCGAGGTCTGTTTTTTACGGCTTTCCCCTCTTGAAGAAAAAATGGAGAACAATGTGTTTGGAGAGATGGAATTCATCCGTTATCTTCTGGAGCGCGGCTATCCCGCCTTAAAGCCCATCGGGACAAAAACGGGGGAACTATGCTTGAAGCTGGACACCGAGTGGGGTCAGTTCTACGCGGCCGCGTTTCGCAAAGTGGACGGCGTGCCGGTAGAAGACACGGAGCTGTCGCACGAAATTATGCGGGAATACGGAAAAACGCTGGGGAGGCTTCATTCCCTATCCTCTCACTATGCTGCAAAAACGAAAAAGTGGACGCACAGTGAGGTTTTGGACTGGATTATGTCGGTGCTTTCAGAATACCATGCTCCGGAAGCTGCCGTTTCAGAACAAATCGCCATAAAAAATGAACTGGGTAGACTTCCGGCAAACCGCAATACGTATGGATTGGTTCATTACGATTTTGAACTGGACAATGTTTTCTATGACAAAGAAAAGAAGGCCTGCTCTGTCATAGATTTTGACGACGGCATGTACCATTGGTTTGCCTTAGATTTGGAACAGGTTTTTGAATCCCTCGAAGACAGGCTAAGCGGCGAAGCCCTTCAATCGGCAAGAAACGAATTTATCGAAGGGTATCAGGAGGAACGCCCGTATACGCGGGAGATGGAAGAATGGCTTCCGCTTATGCGGCGGTTCAGCAATCTGTATGGCTATGCGCGGCTGATCCGGTGTGTTGCGGAAAAATTTGCCGATGAGCCTGAATGGCTGACAGAGCTGAGAAAGAAATTAGAAAGAGCCATTTTGGAAAAAGAAGCAAGGCTGCTGAAACCGTAAAGGGCGTCCCTGCGAACAACGGGACCGGCTCTGTGCCGCGCTCATTTTGTATGGGAAAAACCCCTCCTGACGCAAGAAAAGGAACTGCGTCAGGAGGGGTTCTGTCTGCCGTGCGCTTTCAGCTTTTCGTGAATGGTTGGCGTCTGATATCCAATACGTTGTAGCCTGCTTTTTCCACTGCCTTTTTCAGGGCGCTGTGCCGGAGGCCGGAGGGGATTTTTGCCGCGGCGGTTCCGGTTTCATGGCTTACGGAGAGGCACTCTGTGCCCTCCAGGGACTCCAGGGCCTGTTTCACCGCCGCCTCGCAGTGGCCGCACATCATGCCCTGAATCTGCAGGGTGACGGCGGCGGGTTCCTCCTGCCCCTTGGCGGCGGGGGACTTTTTCCTCTTCCTGTCCCGGCTGGGGTCATACAGCTTGAAAAGGTTCAGGCGCAGGGCGTTTGCGACCACGCAGACGCTGGAAAGGCTCATGGCCGCAGCTCCGAACATGGGGCTGAGGGTCCAGCCGAAAAGGGGAATCCAACAGCCCGCCGCCAGCGGGATGCCGATGATGTTGTAGACAAAGGCCCAGAACAGGTTTTCGTGGATGTTGCGCAGCGCGGCCCTGCTCAGGCGGATGGCCGCCGGCACGTCGGAAAGCCTGCTCTTCATCAGCACAAGGTCCGCGGCGTCGATGGCCACGTCGGTCCCCGCGCCCACGGCGATGCCGGTGTCCGCCCTGGTGAGGGCGGGGGCGTCGTTGATGCCGTCGCCCACCATGGCCACCTTCCCCTGCTTGCGCAGCCTGCCGACCACTGCTTCCTTGCCGTCGGGCAGCACGCCGGCAATCACCTCGTCCACGCCGGCCTGGGCGCCGATGGCCCGTGCCGTGCGCTCGTTGTCGCCGGTGAGCATCACCACACGGATGCCCATGTCCTGCAGCTCCTTCACCGCCCGGGGGCTGTCCTCCCGGATCACGTCCGCCACGGCGATGATGCCCAGAAGCCTGCCGTCTTTGCTGAAGAACAGGGGCGTTTTCCCCTGTCCGGACAGCTGCTCCGCCCGGCGGACCGCCTCCTCCGGTAGGTCAGCCCTTTCCCGGAGGAAATTCAGGCTCCCGCCTGCCAAGGCTGAACCGTCCAGAAAACCGGACAGTCCGTTTCCGGGGACAGCGCGGAAATCTGCCGCCCCTTCCGCCGCGATTCCCCGCTCTTCCGCCAGGGAGAGGACGGCCTTTGCCAGGGGATGCTCGCTTTTCTGCTCCAGGGACAGGGCGGCTTTCAGAAGCTGCTCTTCGGTGCAGCCCTCCGCGGGGAGAAGGTCGGTCACTTTGGGCGTCCCGCTGGTGATGGTGCCGGTTTTGTCCAGCACCGCAATCTGCGTCCGGCCCGCCTCTTCCAGGGAGACCGCGGTTTTAAACAGGATGCCGTGCCTGGCCCCCACGCCGCTGCCCACCATGATGGCCACCGGCGTGGCAAGCCCCAGGGCGCAGGGGCAGCTGATCACCAGGACGGAAATGGCCCTGGACAGGGCGTAGCCGGCGCTCTGCCCCGCAAGCAGCCAGACGGCCAGGGTGATCAGGGAAATGCCGATGACTACGGGCACGAAAACGCCGGATACCCGGTCCGCGATTTTGGCGATGGGGGCCTTGGTGGCCGCCGCGTCGCCCACCATCCGGATGATTTGGGAAAGGGTGGTGTCCTCGCCCACCCGGGTGGCTTCACAGACCAGAAAACCGGACTGATTTACCGTGGCCGCAGAAACGGGGTCGCCGGGGGCCTTGTCCACGGGGACGCTCTCCCCGGTGAGGGCGGATTCGTCCACCGCGCTGCCGCCCTCTAAGACCACGCCGTCCACGGGGATGCTCTCCCCAGGCCGGACCGCGAAGCGGTCCCCGGGCTTTACCTGCTCCACGGGGACTTCCGTCTCTCCGCCGTCCCGCAGGAGCAGGGCGGTTTTCGGCCGGAGCTGCATCAGACCCCTGAGAGCGTCGGTGGTCTTGCCCTTGGAGCGGGCCTCCAACAGCTTGCCCACGGTGATCAGGGTCAAAATCATGGCGGCGGATTCAAAGTAGAGGCCGTGGAGATAGCTCATGGCCGCCCCCACGTCCCCCCGGGCCAGCGCGCCGCTCATGGCGAACAGGGCAAAGGCGCTGTATCCAAAGGAGGCCGCGGAACCCAGCGCCACCAGGGTGTCCATGTTGGGGGCGCGGTGGATCAGGCCCCGGAAGCCGCTGACAAAGAATTTCTGGTTGACCACCATCACCGCGGCGGAGAGCAGCAGCTGCACAAGGCCCACCGCCACGGGGTTGCCCTCAAAAAAGGGGGGCAGGGGCCAGTTCCACATGGCGTGCCCCATGGACACGTACATCAGCGGCAGCAGCAGGCAGAGGGAGGCGGTCAGCCGCCGCCGCATTTTCAGGATTTCTCCGTCTCCGGCTGTCCCGGCGGAGGCCGCGCCGTCCGCTTTCGCCGGTGCGGCTCCCTTTTTGGACGCGCCGTAGCCCGCCTTTTCCACGGCGGCAAGCACGGCCTGGGGGGAAGCCGTTCCCTCCACGCCCATAGAATTGGTCAGCAGGCTGACCGAGCAGGCGGTGACGCCGGGCACCTTGGACACCGCCTTTTCCACCCGGGTGCTGCACGCCGCGCAGCTCATTCCCGTCACTTCATATTGTTCCAAAGGGAACACTCCTTTCTTTACAGATATTGCTCTTTGCCTTCCCCTTGAGGGGAGAGGGGAAACAGATTCCTGGGGAATCTGCTGGATGAGGTGGAAAGCCCTTCGCCTTCCCCTTGAGGGGAAGGGGGACCGCTTGCGGTGGATGAGGTGGAGTGTCTTATTTATCATACCGAGGCGGCAGAATACAAGTCAGAGCCACCTCATCAGTCACCTGCGGTGAAGATCTCTGAACAGAGTGAAGAGATCTTTTTGACAGGCTCCCCTCAAGGGGAAGCCTTGGGCCGCGGGAAACGAGCCGAAAATTTGAAGCCCGAGCGTAGCGGAGCGAGCGACCCCCGCGACTCAAAAGTCTTTGGCCGTCTTTCTTCAGAAAGACGGGGGCGGCTTAAAATTACTTCATCAGTTTTCGCAGCAGGTCGGTGAGTTCGTCGATTACGTTGTCGTTGCCCTGCCGGATGTTCTCCGCCACACAGGTTCTGATGTGGTTTTCCAGAAGCGCCTTGTTGAAGCCGTTCAGGGCTGAGCTCACCGCTGACGCCTGCACCATCACGTCGGTGCAGTAGGCGTTTTCCTCTAACATCTTTTGAAGCCCGCGCACCTGGCCCTCAATCCGCTTCAGCCGGTTCATCAGGTCCCGGTACTCTTTTTCAGGCCGCTCCTTCGTTTTGCGGGTCTCCGCCGGACAGCAAGCCCGGCTTTCCGTCTCCCGGTGTTCCATAGCGTTTCGGTCACTTCCTTTTTTTGTGTGAATACCCCATAGGGGTATCTCTTGATCTCTACTATATACCCTATAGGGGTATTTGTCAAGGGGAATGGAAGAAAAACCGGCGGGGAAAAGATGTGCTGGAATGTTACACGGGTTCTGTGGTATGGTATAGGCTGAAGAGGATAGGGAAAGGGAGCGGCGTTTTCGCCGCTCCCTTTTTTGCCGGAACAGAGGATAGGGGAGGTTTTCTTGATGGGGACGGGAACAGCGGGGAAGACGGGACGTTTTATCAGGCTGGACCAGGAAACGGTGGGCAGGCTGCGGCCCACCGAGCTGGCTGTCTATGTGGCGTTGTGCGCCTTTGCAGACGGCAAAAACAGAAGCTGCTTTCCCTCCTACGCCACGCTGGCCAGACGGGCCGGGTGCTCCCGCCGCACGGCGATCCGGGCCGTGTCCGGGCTGGAAAAGCTGGGGCTGGTAATCAAGCAGGAGCAGCGGAGCGTCAAAGGGGATCCCACCGCCAACCTGTATGTGCTGACGGAGCAGCGGACGCTGGAAGACCGCAGGACGGTTTTCCGGGAGCCGGAGGTTCCCGCTGTTCCGGAGAAGGCTGCGGAACCGGAGGAAGGGCAGAAAGAACAAAGTGAATTAAATTCACTAAAAAGTGCACGGGAAAGCCGCTGCAGGGAAGAGAAAATGCCATCGCGCCCAGTGCCGGCTTGTCACCGCAGTGATGACAAAAAGTCACCACCCCCAGTGCTAAATTGTCACCACCCTAGTGACAAATTGGCACCCGAACTAGAAGAACTTAACAAGCCCCAATGGAACAAGAGCCATTCTATCCCTCCTTCCCCGGCACTGCGCAGGGACAGGGAGCGGGAGAGGGAGAGAGTGAAGGGAAAATTGGAGTACGGATATTTTGCGGAGAACATGCCGGACAAGCTGCCTTTTCTGGACAAGCTGATCGCGGTGATGCTGGAACTGCGCCGGGAGGACGCGCCGGAAAACCGCCGGGTACTGGAAGCAGTGGACAGCACGGTGATCCTGGATTTCCTGGAGGAGATGAAGGAGAAGCAGAGGGCGCTGATGGGCGTCCGGAATACTTCCGCCTGGCTCAAAAAGGTGTTTTTGGAGTTCCTGTGGAAACGCGAAGCCGCCTTGGCCGCCCTGGACCCCTAACCCCGCTTTCTTTCGCCGCTTTCTTTCGCAGAAAGCTTGGCAAAGAACTCTGCGTTTTATCCCCCAAGCTATTTTTTTCCTCCGGGCCGGAAGAAGCCCGGTACTTTCCGCAGGAAAGGCGAACGCTTCGCGTTCGAGGGGTTCTTCCCGAAGATCTCCGAACAGAGTGAGGAGATCTTTTGCTTCCAGGCTGGAGAAGGGCTGCCCTTAGCCTTCGGCTTTCGGGTTGGGAGGGCCTTAGCCTTCCCCTTGAAGGAAGAGGGGAAACAGATTCCCTGCGGGAATCTGCTGGATGAGGTGGAAAGCTTCCCGTTTACACTGCAGCGGCAGAATACAAGTCAAAACACCTCATCAGCCGCCTACGGCGGCAGCTTCCCCTTGAGGGGAAGCCTTTGAGCTCTGCCTTCCCCTCTCTCTGGCGTCAGATGCCCTCAAGGCCATAGCGGTTCCTGTATTCCGACGGGGTCAGGCCCGAATACTGTTTGAAGGCGCGGCAGAAGTGATAGACGCTGGAAAAGCCGCATTGATAGGAGATTTCAGTGACCGATCCCCTGTTTTCCCGGAGGGCCTGTCCGGCTTTCTGTATGCGCGCCTCAATCACATACTGCTTTGGCGTGGTCTTATAATTCTCCCGGAACATCCGGCGCAGGTAGCTTTCACAGACGCCGGCCTCTGCGGCGATTTTACTGTTGGACAGCGCGGTGTCGTCCAGATGGTCGACCACATATTGCGTGGCCCGCCGCAGGCTGACGTTCCTGTTTTGGGATTCTTCAAAAAGCCGTTCCAGAACGCTGTAAAAGAGGCTCATCATCTTCAGGCGGCTGCCGTGCATCGTGGCAAGCCGCCTTATTTTTTCGTAATCGCTGAAATATTCCTCCGTCTGGCTGAGTGGGATCACGATGAATTCCTCCGTAAGCGGCTCCATACAGGTGAAATTGAGCAGAGGGAATTCCCCGCCCAGGTTATTATAAAGGGTATAGGTGGCGCCCATGGGCAGAATCACGGCGCGGTCGGGAGCAGACACGAATTTTTTCCCTCCGTGCGTATAAGTGATTTTTCCGCTTTTACAGAAGGACAGGCCGAAGGTACTGCGGTTCTCAATTTGGATGTGCTTTCCTGCAGTGGCGCTGACAGTATAGACAGATTCCAGCTCCTTCACCGTAACCCATTCCAGACGATACATTTGCCTCACCTCCCTTTCATTTTACTGTTTTTTGAAATAATTTCCAAGTATTTTAAGAAAAATTGTATCGGAAATGTTAAATCGCTTCGGTTTTTTGCATTGAACTGCCTTTGGCCTGAAATTATAATGTTTGCAGGAGGGAAGGTGAGTTTTATGGTTTCTTTGAACAAAACGGCAATCGTGACCGGCGCCGCGTCCGGGATGGGGCTGCTGTTTGCGCAGAACTGGGCCGGGCTCGGCGGCAGCGTCGTCCTGTGCGACGCCGATGGGGAAGCCCTGGCGAAGGCGGCCCGCGGAATCCGTGACAGCCATGCCGGTCAGGCTTTGGACGTGCTGTGCGACGTGAGGGAATACGGGCAGGTGGAGCATGCCTGCAGAACCGCTTACGAGACCTTCGGCAGTCTTGACCTGGTGTGCAATTTTGCGGGAGGGACCGCCACCCGTGTGCTGGGGGTGCGCGGGACGATCGGAGAATTTCCCGATGTTCCCATCGCCGTGTACGATTGGGGCATCGACGTGAATTTGAAGGGCCAATTCTATTTCTGCCATGCCGCCAGCCGCTATATGCGCCGGCAGAAAAGCGGGCTTATCGTCAACATCGGTTCCATCACCGGCATGGAGGGGGACGGCTACGGGGTGGATTACCCCACCGCCAAAAGCGGCGTCATGTTCGGCCTGACCAAATCTGTGGCGCAGTACGGCTCGCAGTACGGCTTTCGCTGCGTCTGCGTTTCTCCCGGCCCGGTCTTGACGAGGCCCGGCATGGCGGAGATGGAAACCCTGTTGGGCAGGGCGGCCGAGCCCCAGGAAATTGTCGACCTCATCCTGTTTTTGGCGTCGGACAAGGGGCAGTTTATCAACGGCGAAAATATCATGATTGACGGCGGCAGAAACGCGATGGGCAGAGGGAAAGCGTGAAGCGTATTTTTGAAACGGTGTTTTGCGGCTTTCAGGGTTGGGAAAATCCCGATTTTGCTGTGCAAAACCACCCGCAATTCCACGAGAAAGGAATGCTTTCGCAAAGTGAAAGCCATGGTTTATAAGTGGTGAAAGGGTCTTTTTTTGGAAACGAGAGGGCGCTTTTAACGGTGATGGTGCAGGCGGATACCCCCCGGAGAATCCAGGAGCTGATGGACCGTTCCGCCCTGGAGGGAGCGGAGGCCTTTGGAATACAATTCGAGCGGCTCAGGCCCGAATTCAGAACCGGGGAGGTATACCGGCAGCTGTTCGCCCGGACAGACGGCAGGCCTGTCTATGTGACAAATTACCGGTCTGCGCAAAACAGGGGAAAAACGGACGACATGCTTGCCCGGGAGCTTCTGGAGCTTGCCGGATGCGGCGCCGACCTCTGCGACGTGATGGGGGATTATTTCGACAGGCGGCCCGACGAGGCCGCCGTGGACAGGGCGGCGATCCACAGGCAGCTCCGGCTGATCGAAGCCCTTCATGAGAGGGGCGCAAAGGTTTTGATGTCCTCCCACATACATAAATTCACCCCGGCGCAGAGGGTGCTTGAAATCGCGCTGGAGCACCAGAAGCGCGGCGCGGACATCAGCAAAATCGTCACCGGAGCCCAGACGATGGACGAGCAGGTGGAAAACCTGAAAATCATCCTGATGCTCAAGAAAGAGCTGCAGATCCCGTTCCTCTTTCTCTGCGGCGGCCAGTGCGGCATTTTAAGGCGGATCGGCGGCGAGCTTGGCTGCTGTATGTATCTCTGCGTACACGAGCACGACGGGTTTGCAACGCCCGTACAGCCGCTTTTGCGGGATGTGAAAACAATGAGAGAACTATTGGGGAGGCCGGCGTATGAAATTCAGCAACAGGACTGCCCTTGTAACGGGAGCGGCAGTGGGAATCGGACGGGCGGCTGCGAGGATGCTGGCGTCGGGCGGCGCGGATGTGGCACTGCTTGACCTCAATGCCGAAAAGCTGTGCGGCGCGGAGAAAGAGGCGCGGCAGTACGCCGGCCGGACGGTTGCGCTTCCGTGCGATATCAGCAGGGAGGCTGAGGTTTATGCGGCCGTCTCAAAGGCGGAAGCTGCCCTTGGACACATTGACATTCTTGTGAACAACGCCGCTGTCTGGAGGTGCTGGGACGCCTTTGTCAATGTCTCCGCGGAAGAATGGAGAAAGTTTATTGACGTCAACCTCATGGGGACGGTCTATTGCACCAGGGCGGTGCTTCCCGGGATGCTGGAAAGGCGGTACGGGAAAATTGTAAACGTGGCCTCGGTTGCGGGCGTTTACGGAAACGCCAACATGGCCCATTACTCCGCCACAAAGGGTGCGGTGATCTCCCTCACCTATGCGCTGGCCAAGGAGGTTGCCGAAAAGGGGATCTGTGTCAACTGCGTCTCTCCCGGGAGCGTGAGCCCAGCGGAAAACCCGGATATGGACTACTTTCAGGAAAGCGGGCTCTCCTACCTGGGCAGGACGGGCACTGACAACGAGAACGCCAACCTGATCTGCTTTCTCGCCAGCGACGAGGCAAGCTATATTTCAGGCCAGAACATACAGATCGACGGCTGCAGAAGAAAGCTGTAGCGGAGGGGGCCGGGCGGGGGCTTTCCTCATTTGGAAAAGGGGGATGTTTATGAAAGCAATTCTTGTGAACGGGGACAGAAGCCTTCGCTGGGACGAGGTTCCCGATCCGGTTCTGGGAGAGGACGACTGCCTGATTCAAGTTGAGGCGGCGGCGCTGAACCGGGCCGACCTGATGCAGCGGGAAGGGGATTATCCGCCGCCTCCCGGCAGCCCGGAATGGATGGGCCTTGAAATTTCCGGAACAGTCATCGGGATGTCCCCGGGGGCGCGGCGGAAATCAAAGTTCCAAATTGGCGATCAGGTCTGCGCCCTTTTGGGCGGCGGCGGGTATGCCCAGTATGCGGCCGTGCGCTGTGATATGCTGATGCCGGTCCCGCAAAACTGCTCGATGATCGAGGCAGCGGCGATGCCGGAAGCCTTTGCCACCGCCTACCTGAACCTGTTTCTGGAGGGAGGGCTGCAGCCCGGCGGCACCCTGCTGATGCATGCCGGCGCCAGCGGCCTGGCCAGCGTCGTCATCCCCATGGCGAAGGCATTCGGCGCACGGGTGATCACCACTGTTTTGACCGGCGGGATTGCCCGCAGCATTGAGCATTTGCAGGCGGACCGGGTGGTCGTCACCGCCCGGGAGGATCTCTCCGAGGTCCTGAAGGAGGAGCTGGCGGACGGTCATGGGGTGGACGTGGCAATCGACTGCCTGGGCGGCGAAACCATGGGGAAATGCCTTCCTTACCTGGCCCGCGGCGCAAGGTGGATCATGATTGCGGCGCTGGCGGGAGCCAAAACGGAAATTGACCTGAAGAATCTTTATGTGCGGAATGTGCGGATCATCGGCAGCACCCTGCGTTCCAAAAGCCCGGAGGCAAAGGCGGGGATTTTGGCGGAGCTGGTGCAAAACGTGTGGCCCAAAGTGTCGGCGGGCGCGGTCAGGCCCACCATTTACAGGGTTCTGCCCATCACCGAGGCCGAGGCCGCCCAGGAGATCCTCTACCGCGGAGAAAATGTGGGAAAGGTCGTTTTGACAGTGGGAGGAGGCAGCCGGGGGCGTTTCCCGGCTGTGCCGTGAGAAACCGGGGAGGCGGAGGCCGGAGAGGGCCGCCGTTCCGCCTCAGAGAGGAGGAATCAAATGCTGCTGAGCCGTACGGCGGAACTGCTGCAACAGAAAGAGAAGGACGGGGATTTTACTTCCTATGCCCTGTTTGTCAGCAGGAGGGGAGAAGAGGCCTTCTTCCATTCCGCGCAGGTGGACGGGGATACCTATTTTGACATAGCGAGCATGGGCAAGGTTCTGGTGACCGCCCCTTTGATTTTGCAGGCAGCGGGGGAAAAGAAGCTCTCGCTGGACGACCCGCTCACAAGGTTTTTCCGGCATGTGCCGGAGGAGAAGCGGGAAATCACCGTGAAACAGCTGCTCACCCACACCTCGGGAATCGTGAGGCGCCCTATCTCCCCGGAGGCGGCGGGACGGGGAACGGAGGCGGTGGCGGAGGAGATCCTGAAGCATCCGCTGGCCTTTCCGCCGGGGACAGGGTATCTCTATTCCTGCAGCGGGATGCTTCTGCTGGGGTTTCTTCTGGAAAGGAGTTACGGCCTGTCCCTGGAAACCCTTTTTGAGACAAGGCTGAAAGGGCCGCTGGGGTATACGAGAAGCAGGTTCAATATTGCCGTGGACGAACCGAACGCGGCGCTCTGTTACAGAAGCGAAGACGTAAACGGCCTGCCTCACCCCTGGGACGATGAAAACATACGGGTGCTGCAAACAAGCGCCGGTTCGGGCGGGCAGTTCTTTACCCTCTCCGATTTGAAAAAGTTCTCAGAGGCGGTCATGGCCAAAAGCGGCGGGCTGTATCCAGAAAACTATTACGCTTTGGCAGAGGCGGATTACACCGGAAAGTGCGGCGAGGGCAGGGGCCTTGGCTGGCTTTATGTGGACGGGAGATACCCGCAGACGGGCAGGCTCTTCCCCGCGGGCAGCTTCGGGCATTGCGGGCATACGGGAACTTCGATTTTCTTTGACCGCGCCGGCCGGCTGTATGTCATTCTGCTGACCAACGCGACCAGAGCCCTGAACAGGAAAAACGGGTTCAGGGGGTACGATTACGGCAGGGTCTGCCAAATGAGAGAGGAAATCCACAACGCAGTTTACGAGGATTTCGCCGCGGAGAAGCTCCTTTGATGGAAGGGCCGGCAGATCCGGCGCGGTTTGTTCCGCCTGCTGCGGCAAGGAGAGTGCGACACAAGTAAAATCAGAAAAAGAAAGGATGTCAGGTATGAAAAAGTTTTTATCCCTTGTGCTGAGTTCGGCTTTGCTGATTTCCGCAATGGCGGGCTGCGGCCCGTCCAACGCGGACGGTTCCGGTTCGGCCGCTTCCGTGGAGTCCGCCGCTTCGTCCGTGTCTGGCGGGGCTGAAGAATCCGCCGGGGCGGGAGAAAAGGCGGCGCTCACCATTGGCCTGCGGCCAAATCCGCTGACCACCGACTATGAGGACAACTATCTGACGGACCTGATGGAAGAAACCGCAGGGGTCAGCCTGGAATTTTTCTTCTTCCCATCGGAGGGGGCGGAGGCAAAACAGAAATTTTCCATGATGGTGGCGGGCGGCGAAACGCTGCCTGATATCGTTGTATTGCCGGGGCTTTCCGACGTGGAGCGTTACAACTACGGTTCCGGCGGCTACTTCATCCCGTTGGACGAGTATATGGAAAACGACGCCGTAAACTGGAATAAGACCATGGATACCTGGGCCACGGGACAGCAGAAAGAGAGCGTGCTGCGGGATGCGCGTTCCTTCGACGGGAAGATCTACGCGTTCCCTCAGTTTTACTGCGACCCCGCGGACGCGTCCTCCCTGTACATGAGCATCAATAAGCAGTGGCTGGACAACCTGAAGCTGGAAGTCCCCGCCACCACGGATGAGCTTTACACGGTGCTGAAGGCGTTCAAGGAACAGGACGCCAACGGCAACGGCGACTCCAAGGACGAAATCCCCATGATGGGCCACACCGGCTGGCAGGGCAGCGCAGCCACTTTCCTGCTGAACTCCTTTACCTATTTTGCCTACAGCGGCGATTTTGGCTACCAGCTCAACGCGGAGAACGGACGGCTGAGCGCGCCTTTTGTCACCGAAGAGTTCCGGGAAGGGCTTCGTTTCCTGAGAAAGCTGGTGGAAGAAGGGCTGCTTTCGGATTTGAGCTTCTCTCAAACGGACGCGGAGGTAAAGAGCATCCTGCAGGCTCCGGAGGACCAGGACAGCCTGGTGGGCGTCGTGGTAGGCCATCCCTCCCCGCTGTTCGGCACCGGCGTGCCCCGGGTGAAGGAGTATGTGGGGATTCCCTCTTTGAAAGGGCCCGATGGAGTGGAATGGGCCCCGTTTTCCTATCAGTCGGGCACGTATCAGGTCTTCATCACCGGCGACTGCGGGAATCCGGACGCGGCCTTCCGCTTCCTCGACGCCATGTCGGAAACCGAAATGAGCCTGACCATGCGGTTCGGTAAAAAAGACGTCAACTGGAGATATGCGGAGGGGGAAAGCCGCTACAGCGGGATCGGCGAGGAATATAAGGCCGTTTACGAGCAGGGCTTTGATCCGGAGGAAACCGTGCCCTGGACAACGGAGAATGCCGTCATCTGGCATGATAATGTCTTTAACTCCCTGCCCCCGCTTCTGATGGGCGGCGCTCTGGCGGTGCCCTATGCGGACGAATATCAGGAATATAAGCTGACGGAGCTGTGCTACAACGTGTTCCCCAGGCGTTACAATCTCCATCCGGAGGAAATGCCCGTCAAGGTCACCTTCAACGAGGAGGAGACGGACCGGATCCACGATATCCTGAGCTCGGTCCAAACCTATGTGGATGAGTCCATCACCCGTTTCGCGCTGGGTGATCTGGACGTCGAGACCGGCTGGGAGGCATATCTTGCCGAACTGGATACCATGGGCCTTGCAGAGTACCTGGAAACCTCCCAGGCGGCGTATGACCGGGCCATGGGATAAACGGGCGCGCCGGAACGTTCCGGAAGGGTACAGCGCTTGAATGGGTCCGCCGCCGTCTCCCGCGCCTGATGTACGGCGGCGGATTTCCGCGCCGGAGCGGGCTTTCGCAAGCGGACGGGTTTGACTGGAGTCTTTTATATTTGTGAGGGGGAATGGTTGGAGATGCGGGGAAGATTTATCACCTTTGGCCGCAAATGCAGGGAACGCTGGCAGCTGTTTTTGTTTTTGATCCCTGCGGCGGCGGTGGTTCTGATTTTTAATTACTGGCCCATGCTGGGGGCGCAGATTGCCTTCCGCGATTATCAGCCGAGGGCGGGCATCTGGAACAGCCCCTGGGTGGGGATCAAGCATTTCATCAAGTTTTTTCATTCCTATCAGTTTGAGCGGGTGCTGGGCAATACCCTGATCCTCTCCTTTTACAGCCTGGCGGCGAGCTTTCCGCTGTCTATCCTGATGGCGCTGGCGATCAATCTGGTGCGGAGGACCGGGTTCAAAAAGTTCGTGCAGACTGTTTCCTACATGCCGTACTTCATTTCCGTGGTGGTGCTGGTGGGAATCCTGAACCAGGTGCTCAGCCCGGTGGTGGGGATTTACGGAGGCGTATACCGGCTGTTCTGCGGCTCAGGTTATCCCCCGGATATTCTGGCAAACGCGGGGACGTTCCGGCACCTTTACGTGTGGTCGGGCATCTGGCAGAGCCTTGGCTGGAATACGATCATCTATCTGGCGGCCCTTTCCTCTGTGGATTTGGAGCTGCATGAGGCCGCCCAGCTGGACGGGGCAAACCGGTTGAAACGGGTGGTTTATATCGACCTGCCCATCCTTCTGCCCACGGCGGCAATCATGCTGATACTCAGTGTGGGCAGCCTTATGAGCGTGGGCTTTGACAAGGCGTATCTGATGCAGAACAACGCGAACCTGTCCGCCTCGGAGATCATCAGCACCTATATTTACAAGACCGGTATGAACAACGGCACGGCCCAGTTTTCCTATGCGACGGCAATCGGGCTGTTCAATTCAGCGGTAAACTGCTGTATGCTCCTGGTGGTCAACAAGCTGGCGGACAAGGTGGGCGACGGCGGCTACGGGCTTTTTTAGGGGAGGGAATGGATATGAGCAGAAAAAAAGGCGGACGCCCTGCCGGAGCGATCCGGGATTCCAGGGAGGACAAAATTCTCTACACGGCGGTAACTGCCGTTCTGATCGTCTTCCTTCTCCTGGTGGCGTATCCGCTGATCTATGTGGTTTCGTCCTCCTTTTCCTCCGGCACGGCGGTGAGCACCGGGCAGGTGTTCCTCTGGCCGGTGGATTTCAGCCTGGAGGGGTATAAGACGGTATTTGCCCACAAGCTGATCGGCGCGGCGTACCGCAACACCCTTTTTTACACGTCGGCGGGCACGGCCATCAACGTGACCATTACGGTGATGTGCGCTTATCCCCTGGCGCGCAATGATTTTCCCATGCGGAAGTTTTTCTCCATCTTCTTTCTCGTCGTCATGTTTTTCAGCGGGGGGATGATCCCCACCTATATGGTGGTGTCGAATCTGAAGCTGACCAATACCATTTGGGCGATGCTGCTGCCCGGAGCCATTTCCGTGTACAATATGATCCTGGTGCGGACCTTCCTCAAGAACAGCATCCCCCAGGCGCTTCTGGAGGTTTCACAGATCGACGGCTGTTCGGACGCGAAATACTTTTTCCATATCCTTCTTCCGCTGTCGAAACCCGTCATTGCGGTGATTACCCTGTATTACGCGGTGGGCCACTGGAACGCCTATTTCAACGCCATGATGTACCTGAGCGACCAGGAGCTCTATCCGCTGCAGCTCATTCTGCGGCAGATTCTGGTGGCAAATCAGGTGAACTTGAACGAAATGGTGGATGTGGAAGCGCTGGTGGCCAAGCAGGGGCTTGCCGATGTGCTGAAGTATGCCCTGATCGTCGTCTCCACCGCGCCCATCCTGTGTGTCTACCCGTTCCTCCAGCGTTTCTTTATGAAGGGCGTTATGCTCGGGTCGGTAAAAGGGTGACGCGGCGGGGGGCTTTTCCGCCATACGGGAGGAAAGAAGGCAGTCCAGCGGAAAAGATGTTCTTTTATGTTACATGGGTTCTGTGCTATGCTATAAGCTGAAAATGGAATGAAAAGGGGAGCGGCGGAAGGTGCCTCCCGATAAGAAAACATCGTGAGGCAAGAGAGAAACGGTATAGCTTCGGCTATGCCGTTTTTCTCATTCTTGCCTTGATGAAGTGACTTTGGATACTTCCAGGGCTCCAATGCCCTTATAGTAGATGTCAATTTCCTGGGTGCGGTTCTTACCCTTTGGATCGCTGGCAGCATGGACAACGATCTTTTCGACAAACTCATGTAAGATACATGGCGTCAATTCAGGAATTTCCGTATACCGTTCTACAACGGAGAGAAACCTTTCTACATTGGCGCTTTTTTGTTCCTCTGCTTCGATTTCACCACGGAGGACAGCCGCTACCTCTTGAAGCTGATGCTGCTCTTTCTCGTAGTCAGCGGAGAGCTTTTGGAAACGCTCGTCAGAAAGTTTTCCCGAAATAGTATCCTCATAGAGCCGCTTGAAAATGGTGTCCAGCTCTGTGATCCGTTTTTCGGCATCAGCCAATGTTTTCTGCCGTTTTGCCAAACCTCGGTTACGCTGGCGCATATCCGCATCCATCACCATCTTCACAAAATCGTCTTTGCGCTGTGATGCGAAGGAAACGATCTCGCGCAGATTTTGCAGAACCAATTCCTCCAGGATAACAGTTCGGATAGAATGTGTCTGCCCACATACATCACGGCTTTTCCGATAGCCCGAACACAGGTAGTATTCCTGATCGCGCCGAAAATTGGTTGCCCTGCATTGATACATGATGGAACCGCAGTCGGCACAGAACATCATGCCGGAGAACATCCCCATTTCTCCCATCTTTGTTGGTCGGCGCCGCGTCTGCCTTGCGAGCCTTGCTGCATCGGCAATCGCCTCTGTCCAGATAGCTTCGTGGGTATTCTCAAAAATCTTCCATTCGCTTTCTGGATTGAGCAGAGTCTTTTTGCTCTTGTAGGATTTTTTACGGGTTTTGAAATTAACCGTGTGCCCCAGGTATTCACGCCAGCGATCCATGATGTCGGCAATCGTAGAAGAATCCCAAGCGTAAGGAGAACCTTTCTTTGTGACATTGGTTGTCCTGCCTTTACTCGCATAGTAAGCAGCCGGAGTAAGGATTTTTCTTTCCGTCAGTTTTCTTGCGATCTGCGAGGGTCCCAAACCGTCCATGATATAGAGACCAATTTCATAAACTACCTGGGCGGCTTCTTCATCCTTCACCCATTGCTTTTTGTCATCAGACGATTTTATGTATCCATACGGAGGCAAGACAGTCAAATGTTCCCCTGCATTGCCTTTCACTTTCATAACGGCACGGATTTTTTTGCTGGTGTCTTTGGCGTACCATTCATTGATGATATTGCGGAAGGGCGTAAACTCGTTGTCGCCCTGGGTACTGTCTACACCATCATTCACCGCAATAAAGTGAATATCATGTTCGGGAAACATGATCTCCGTATACATGCCGACTTGCAGATAATCACGTCCGAAACGCGACATATCCTTAATGATAACACGCTTGACAAGACCTGCCTCAATATCTGCAATCATCTGCTGAAAGCCTGGGCGGTTGAAGGTCGTACCTGAGATGCCGTCATCAACATAGAATTTGAAATTGCTATATCCATGCTCACGGGCATACTTTTCCAGGATTTTTTTCTGGTTTACAATGCTATTGCTGTCACCCTGCAATTCATCGTCACGGGATAAGCGACAATACAGAGCAGTAAGTTCTTCGGAACTCATAGCTGTGTAAGGGAATTGAAGCGCGGCAGCGGTGTTTGACTGATAATACATAAATACCTCCCATCTGGCAGTCAAACACGATATTGAAGTCCAACTTCATTATACCGCGCTTTCTTTTTCCTGTCTGCCTGTTAGGAGGATTTCAAGTCACAGTTTCTTTCTGGACATCGGCTTTTATCAAGTTCTCCAGTTTGGAGGCGATCGTTTGATTTCCCTTTTGAGGAAAGAAAGAATTGACGATAAAGGTCGTGTTGCCGATCTTCTTTTTGCTCCGCATAGGCGGGGCATATTTATTTTCAGATTGATTTTTCTGCATGATAAAGCCCCTTTCATGCCATTTCATTAAAACCATAAAAGAGGCAGAAAACGGATGGCTGCTGGCCGCAGCTCCACGGGAATTTCACCCCGGCCCATGCTGATGGGTGCGCCGCGCAATGCTTTGAGGGCGTTCAACGCGGGAGTCTCATTGTCCTGTCTGTGCATCTTCGCCCACAGGTTGCCACACCTGTTTCGCGGCCTGGTTTTGTCGCTCGCCTGTTTGGTAGGGGTCCCGTCCTGCGGACTTGCAACAGGGTCATGGCGCACCGGCCGATCGGCTCCACACAGACAGATCGTATCCGTCTGCCTTATGCTGCCCGAAGGCTTTCTTTGTCAAGGAACAATAAGGCTTTGTCAGCCTGTAAAAACATACCGTTTCCGATATGCTGTTACGGAACGACAAATAGCCCATAACGGGAAGCGTGGAAAGGGGACACGCTCCCCGCATGGGCTAAAAGATTATCCTACATGAAAAGCAAGGGTGCGGGTAATAAGGCGCACTTGCAGCCTGTTACGCATTTCCTCGTCCACATAGG